>ENA-UOJG01000018-UOJG01000018.1-human-gut-metagenome-genome-assembly--contig:-C47-NODE-18-length-257334-cov-48.669297_pt1 | contig 257334 bp, 239 predicted proteins | sample MGYA00242340_ERZ723887 | MGnify/ENA metagenome assembly ERZ723887 | reverse complement strand
TTCATTCAGCCGGAGTCTGCAAACTAATTTGCGCATAACTCTTGACGGCACCCAATAAAAAAGCCCCCTTTTTGAAAGGGGGCGGAAGCACCGTAGGTGCTTCCGGGGGATTGAAGAGTTGCAGCGCCGTTTCAAACCTGTGTTATTTCACCAAAAGCTCCGCGATCTGTACAGCATTGGTCGCCGCACCCTTGCGGATTTGGTCGCCGCAGCACCAGAGCGTGAGGCCGTTTTCGCTCACAAGGTCACGGCGGATGCGGCCCACAAACACATCATCCTGGTCGCTCGTGTCAAGCGGCATCGGATAAACATCGTTGTTCGGATCGTCCACAAGCTGCACGCCCTCTGCTGCAGCGATGGCCGCGCGCGCTTCCTCCACGGAAACAGGGCGCTTTGTGGTAAACGTGGCGCTGATGGAATGGGAGCGCATTACGGGCACGCGTACGCACGTGCAGGTGACGCGAAGCTCCGGCAGGTGCAGAATTTTGCGGCCTTCGTTTTGCAGCTTCATCTCCTCGGAGGAATAGCCGTTTTCGCCTATGCCGCCGATGCGGGGGAGCAGGTTGAACAGGATTTGATGCGGGAAAGCATTTGCCGTGAGCGGCTCGCCCTTAGGGTATGCCTGCGCCTGTGCTTCAAGCTCTGCAAGCCCGTTTGCGCCTGCGCCGGATACCGCCTGATAGGTGGAGGCCACAATCGTTTCGATGGGCGAGATGCGCGCGATGGGGGCAAGCGCCATCAGCGTGATGATGGTAGAACAATTCGGGTTGGCGATGATCCCTTTTTTGTGCGTGTAAGCATCTTCCGCGTTGATTTCCGGCACCACGAGCGGCACATCCGGATCAAGGCGGAAAGCGCTGGAATTGTCCACAAACACTGCGCCTGCAGCCTGAATGGCCGGTGCAAAGCGCTTCGCGATATCGTTTTCCGCCGCGCCGAGCACGATGTCCATGCCCTCGAACGCAGCGTCGCACGCTTCCTGAATAACGACCTCGCGTCCTTCATAACGCACAGCCTTTCCGGCGCTGCGCCCGCTCGCAAGCAGGCGAAGCTCCCCGATGGGGAATTTGCGTTCTGCAAGCACTTTGATCATTTCCTGGCCAACGGCGCCTGTTGCGCCCAGCACGGCCACGTTGTAAAGCTTTTTCTGTTTCATAGCGGTTGATCCTTTCTGGTAAAGCTGTTATAAAGCACCCGGATGGTCTTTTCAAAATCCCGGTCGTCCACGCCGACGATGATATTCAGCTCTTCCGGGCCCTGGGAGATCATGCGGATGTTGATATCGTTTTCACCGAGCGTGGCGAAGAGCCTGCCCGAAATGCCCGGGCGGAACACCATGCGGCGGCCGACGCATGCGATGAGGGAGATGCCGTCCGTGACCTTCACGGAATCCGGCCCGCAGAAGCTTTCGATCTCCTCCATGATGCTGAAAAGATACGGCTTCACGGCCTCCGTGGAGACCACGAGCGAGAAGCAATCGATGCCGGATACGATTTGCTCAATGTGCAGCTCGTGTTTTTCAAACAGGGCAAGCACGCTGCGCACCACACCGAGCTTTGCGGAAACATGGCTCTTGTGGATGTCCATGATACAGTACCCGCGCCTGCCGGCAACGCCCGTGATGAAGTAAGGCTCCGAATGCAGGGCATCCTCCTCAAACTCCTCGCGGATCATCGTGCCCGGTGCGGAAGGGTCGTTGGTGTTGCGGATGTTGAGCGGGATATTCATTTCCCGCACGGGGAAAACGGATTCTTCGTGCAGAACCTTTGCCCCCATGTAAGTAAGCTCACGCAGCTCGCTGTAGGTGATGCGCGGGATGGGCTGCGGGTCTTTCACGATGGAAGGGTCGGCCATGAGGATGCCGGGCACATCCGTCCAGTTTTCATACAAATCACAGTTAAGCGCCGCCGCTGCAAGCGCGCCTGTGATGTCTGAACCGCCGCGCGCCATGAGGCGCAGCTGGCCGCCCGGCATGGCGCCGTAAAAGCCGGGCATCACAATGCGGCCGCTTGAAGCTTCAAACGCTTCGGCAATGGCCGTATACGTGGCGGGAAGGTCAATGCGGCCATCCAGCCGGAATTTGACCGTGCCATAGGAATCCACAAAATCATAGCCGAGATAAGCGGCCATCAGCTCCGCACAAAGCGCTTCGCCGCGGGAAACGAGGTAATCCTCATCCGGGCTTTCCTTCACGCGGCTGCGGATTTTTGCAAACGCTGCGGAAACATCGAACGGGATGGCGAGCGCATCCGCAATTTCCTGATAGCGCGCTTCGATCATGCTGAGCACGCTTTCATGGTCCACGCCGTATTTTATGTGCGCATAGCAAAGGTAAAGAAGGTCCGTGACCTTGTTGTCGCCCTTCGCGCGCTTTCCAGGGGCGCTTACGACAACGATGCGCCGTGCGTCATCTGCACGGACAATGTCCCGCACAGCGGAAAAATGCTGTGCATCGGCAAGGGAGCTCCCGCCGAATTTTACCGTTTTGAGCATAGCTGGTTCGTTCCTTTATCTAAAAATATTCCAATCAAATCAGGCGAGCCCCGCTGCAAACGCGCTTCTGCCGGCAGCGAGGCAATCCTGTACGAGCGCATGCAGTGCGCTTACGGGCAAAGGCCTTGTGATGCAGGCGTTTCCTGCCGGCGTTTTGCCGAGCGGCCTCACGGCAAGCCCCGCGGGCAGCTCTGCGGTTGTGCGCAGGTAATAGGCATGCCGGGCAGAGGAAGCATCCGGGAGGAAGGCGCCATTGCAGCGGGCAAGGTCAAATGCCGTTGTGCCCGCGGAAGTATCGATCAGATCCTGCATTACAGCGGAAGCCGTGGGGCTTTGCCCTGCGCCAAGGCCGAAAAAGCTTTGTGCACCGAGGCCTGTGCAATGAAAGGAAATGATGTTGCCCGTTCCGTTCACGCCCGCTTCGGGCGCATCTGCCGCAAAGAGCATCGGCTCCACATACGCGGCGACGCCCGCTTCCGTGCGCTCCGCTTTGCCGATGAGGCGGCAGGTCAGCCCAAGTTGCTGGAACAGAGCGACGTCAGCCGCAGCAATATGGCGTATACCGAGCGCAGGAACGGCGGCAGCGTCCGCCATTTGTGAAAACGCAACATCGCAGGAAAGGGCGAGTTTTGCACGCACATCAAGGCCGTCGATGTCGGCGGTCGGGTCTGCTTCGGCATAGCCAAGGCGCTGCGCTTCGGCCAGCGTTTCGGCGAAATCTGCGCCGCCCTGCTGCATGGCCGTCAGAATGAAATTCGTGGTTCCGTTCATGATGCCGCCGAGGGATTCAACCGCATCCACCCGCGCAACGCGCAGCAGGTTCGTAAGCCAGGGGATGCCGCCGCCCACGGCTGCAGAGAACGCAAGATGCACTCCGTTTTCGCGTGCTAGGGAAATGAGCTCCGCATAGTGCAGCGAGAGCATGAGCTTGTTGGCAGTAACGACGTTTTTTTTCGCCCGAAGCGCAGCCTTCACATAAGAAAGCGCGGGCTCCTCCCCGCCCATGACCTCAACTACGGTTTCGATGGAAGGATCGGAAACGATTTCGTTAAAATCGCGCGTGGCGATGGCGCGGATGGCTTCGATATCGCGCCGGACAAGCACGCGCGCGATTGTAACGCCATGCTCTGGTCGGGCCTTTGTGAGCGCATGGACGCCGCTTCCCACAACGCCATACCCTAAAAGTGCGGTCTTCATTTCCAAAAGGTTCCTTTCAAATTTTTATAAAATCATGTGTTTTCATATAAAAAACACTTGTTTTTCTGCTGCGGACAATATATCATATCTCATGGGGCGAATGCAAGCCCCAAAATGCGAGAAAACCGCGAAACATGATTTTTCAATCTTTTATCATAGAAAGGAAGAACCAAACCATGCAGTACCTGAGCACCCGTTCCCACGATGAAAAAGCCACTTCCGCTGAAGCCGTTTTGCGCGGCCTTGCGCCGGACGGCGGCCTTTATGTGCCTGAATCAATCCCTGCGGCCGGGCTTTCGGAGGATGCGCTGCTTTCACTTGACCAATACGCGCTCACGGCGCACATTTTGAAAAAGCTTTTGCCGGATCTGCCCGCTGAGGCTGTGGAAGCCGCGGTGCGGGATGGATATTCCGGAAAGTTTGAAACAAAAGACCTGACGCCCACCGTCCCCGTTGCGGATGCGCATGTGCTTGAACTGTACCACGGCCCGACGAGCGCCTTTAAGGACATGGCGCTTTGCCTGCTGCCGCGCCTGATTGCGGCCTCAAGCCAGGCGTGCGGCGTGAAGGAAGACGTGCTCGTGCTGACTGCGACGAGCGGAGACACGGGAAAAGCCGCGCTTGCAGGCTTTGCGGATGCGCCGCATACGCGCGTGATGGTGTTTTACCCGGAAAGTGGCGTGAGCGAGGTGCAGCGCGCGCAGATGGTGACACAGGAGGGGAAGAACGTTTGCGTTTGCGCGGTGCGCGGGAACTTTGACGATGCCCAGCGCGGCGTAAAGGAAGTCTTTGCGCGGTTTTCGGGGAAAAACGTGCGTCTTTCAAGCGCCAATTCCATCAATATCGGCCGGCTTGCGCCGCAGGTGGCGTATTATTTCAAAGCGTATGCGGATCTTCGCCGTGCGGGAATTGTGCAGTCCGGCGCTCCAGCGGATTTCGTGGTGCCGACGGGAAACTTCGGGGACATCCTTGCGGGATATATTGCAAAGTGCATGGGTCTGCCGGTGGGGACGCTCGTTTGTGCTTCCAACGAAAACGATGTGCTGACTGAGTTCCTGCAAACCGGCGTGTATGACCGCAGGCGGGAATTCCACAAAACCGCTTCCCCTTCCATGGACATTCTTGTTTCCAGCAATCTGGAGCGGCTTTTGTATTTTGCTTCCGACGGAAATGCGCCGCTTGTGGCGGAACTGATGCGGCAGCTTGCGGAAACGGGCATGTATCGCGTGCCGGAGGCGCTGCTTGCGCGCATCCAGGGTGAATTTGCCTGCGGAAAAGCGGATGATACGGCTGCGTTTGATGCGATTCGCCGTACCTGGGGAACCGAAGGATATCTGATGGATCCACACACCGCTGTGGCTTGGCGCGTTTATGAAGCGTACCGCGCATCCGGGCGGAGCAAAAATCCGGCCGTTGTGCTTTCCACGGCCTCGCCCTACAAGTTTGCGCCTGCGATGCTGGAAGCTCTGGGGCTTTCGGTGCCGGAGAACGGCTTTGACGCAATGGAAAAACTGCACAGCGTAACGGGCGCTCCGATCCCTGCGGCGTTGGCAGCGCTCCGGCAAAAGCCCGTACTGCACCGGGATGTAATCGACCCATGCGGGATGCTTGCTTATGTTGAACAAAAGGCGGACCAGGCGCAATGGGCAAAATAAACCGCTGTGCCCGGGGCACAAAAATTGACCGATAAGGAGAAACCATGAAAAGCGATTACCTCATCGTCCACAAAAAGGTTCTGCCGGATTATTTTGAAAAGGTTGTGGAAGCGCGGGAAATGCTCCGGCGCGGCACGATCCGCGAGGTGAGCGAGGCGGCGCGCACGGTGGGCATTTCACGCAGCACATATTACAAATACAAGGACTATGTGTTTATGCCATCGGAGGGGAACGCCTGCAAAAAGGCGGTCATCTCGCTGATTCTGAGCCATGAAAAAGGCATCCTGAGCCGCGTGCTGAACATGATGAGCGCGCTTGGCGCGAATATCCTTACCATCATGCAAAACCCGCCCATCGGGGACAGGGCAAGCGTGGTGATTTCCATGGATATTACGAGCCTTGAAACAAGCGTGAACGGTGTGCTGGAGACGCTGACCGCTGCCGAAGGCGTGGAAAAAGCGGGCCTTCTTGACATTGAATAATCGGGCGCGCGCGGTTGACAAAGCGTCCGCAAAACCGTATTATTACAGGATAGCCCAAACGAATGCCGTTTGGGAAAGCCTTGGAAAACGGTGAGGGACCCGTGGAAAGAAAACTCGTTACGGTCAAGGTAGGCACAAGCTCCCTGACCCATGCGGACGGGAGCATCAGCCCCGAAAAGATCGAATACATCGTAGCGGAGATCGCGGCGCTTCGGGATGCCGGGCACACGGTCATTTTGGTGACCTCCGGCGCTGTGGCGGCGGGCTTTGGGCGCATCGGCTATGCAAAGCGGCCCACGAGCATCCCCGCAAAGCAGGCGGCTGCGGCCGTTGGGCAGGGGCTTCTGCTTGAGGAATACGCCCGGTTTTTTGCTGCGCGCGGCATTGTGAGTGCGCAGATCCTGCTGACACGGGATGATTTCCGAGACCGCAGGCGGTATAAAAACGCATTTAACGCGCTTGAGATTATCCTGCAGCGCGGCGCTGTGCCCATCATTAACGAAAACGATACCGTTTCCATCGATGAGCTGCGCTTGGGAGACAACGATACGCTCAGCGCGCAGGTAGCCGCAATGATGCATGCGGGCCTGCTCGTGCTCCTGACGGATATGGATGGCCTTTACACCGCGGACCCGCGCGCGGACGAAACCGCAAAGCGCATCGAGCGCGTCGAGCACCTTACGCCGGAGATCCTGGCGCTTGGCGGGAACGCCGGCACCAGCAACGGTACGGGCGGCATGGCCACGAAGCTTTCTGCGGCAAAGCTTGCCACAGCGGCGGGCGTTCCGGTTGTCATTTGCAGAACCGAGAATGCGGGAGCGCTGCTGCGCGCGGCGGCGGGAGAGCCTGTGGGCACGTACTTCGCCGCAAGCGAAACAGGCATGCGCACGCGCCAGCAATGGATGGCCTTTTACGCGCAGACGCGCGGTAACCTGTATATCGACGCGGGAGCGGAGGAAGCGCTTGCCCGCCATGGAAAGAGTCTCCTGCCCTCGGGCATCGTGGCAGCGGAAGGGGACTTCCGCGCGGGTGACATCGTGCGCGTGTTCCGGCAGGGCACAAATGTGCTGCTTGGGCGCGGCGAAGTAAACTTTGACAAAGAGGAACTCCTGCGGCGCATGGAAGCCGCGGAGGGCCATGTGAAAAACGCTGTGGCCATCCACAGGGATAATTGGGTAGAAGAGGTATAACGTATGAAAGACCTTCGGGAAACGGCGCTTGCCGTAAAAGCCGCTTCGGCGGAACTGGGGCTCCTCGGCACGGAGAAGCGCAACGCAGCGCTTGCCGCGATTGCGGATGCACTCATGGCGCACGAGGCGGACATCCTTGCCGCGAACGAGCTGGATCTTGCCGATGGCCGTGCGAACGGCATGAGCGAGTCCATGCTTGACCGCCTTGCGCTTACGAGCGCGCGCATTGAGGGCATGGCAGAGGGCGTGCGGCAGCTGATTGCACTGCCGGATCCGGTTGGCGAGGTCGTTGAGGAATTTACGCGGCCAAACGGGCTTCGGATCCGCAAAGTGCGCGTGCCGCTCGGCGTAATCGGCATGATCTATGAAGCGCGGCCGAACGTAACGGTGGATACGGCGGCGATTGCGCTCAAAACGGGCAACGGCATCCTGCTGCGCGGAAGCGCATCGGCGCTGCGTTCCAACCTGGCGCTTGCCAGCGCCATGCGCGGCGCGCTCAAAAGCGCAGGCGTGCCGGAAAATGCGCTTGCCGTTGTGGAGGATACCGCGCATGAAAGCGTGGACCGCATGCTGCGCATGAATGACTGTGTGGATGTTATCATCCCGCGCGGCGGCGCGGGGCTGATCCGCCGCGTGTTGGAAACGGCGACAGTGCCTGTGCTGGAAACCGGCGTTGGCAACTGCCATGTATATTTGGATGAAAGCGCGAATTACGGCATGGCGGAGGCCATTGTAGTGAATGCGAAAACGCAGCGCCCGTCCGTGTGCAACGCAATGGAGACGCTTCTTGTGCATTCCGTTTGGGCAACGGCGCATCTTGCAAAGCTTCTCGCCAAACTGCACATGCTTGGCGTAACGATCCATGGCGATGCGCAGGTGCGCGCGGTGGATAAGCTTGCGATTCCTGCCGGGGAAGAGGATTGGGCCAGCGAATACCTTGCACCCGAACTTGCCGTGAAGGTTGTGGATTCGCTGGAGGAAGCGATGGCGCATATTGCACGCTATGGCACAAAGCACACGGAAGCGATTGTCACCGAGGATGTGGAAAATGCGCGTATCTTTTTGCACACTGTAGATGCGGCAGCGGTAAATTATAATGCTTCCACGCGCTTTACGGATGGGTTTGAGTTTGGCTTTGGCGCGGAAATGGGCATCAGCACACAAAAACTGCATGCGCGCGGCCCGCTTGGCCTTAAGGAAATGACTTCCTATAAATATATGGTGTTTGGCAACGGTCAGGTGCGGGCATAGAAAGGAACGGAACATGAAACTTGCTTTTTTGGGCGCCGGCAATATGGCGGGCGCAATGATCCAGAGCATTCTTGCGGCAGACGTGCTCAAGGGAGACGAGATCCTTCTGGTGAACGCACGTAACCCCGAGCATGGAAAAGAGACTGCGGCCCGGTTGGGCATCACGGCAGCGGAACCTTTGGCGCTGCGCACAGCGGATGCGATTGTGTTTGCAATGAAGCCGCAGGACTTTTCTGCGGCGGCCGCGATGTACCGGCCGTATCTTGAAAACCAACTTGTGCTTTCGATCATGGCGGGAATCAGCTTCAAAAAGCTGGAAAAGGAGCTTGGCGCATTGCCGTTCATCCGGGTGATGCCGAACATGGGCGTGAGCGTGCGCCGCGGCGTTACGGGATATGCAATTGACGCGCGCGTAACGCAGCGGCAGGCTGAGTTTGCGCATGCGCTGCTCGCGGCAGGCGGAATGGCGATCCGCCTTGAGCACGAGGGTGAAATTTCCAAGGTGATCGGTGTTGCGGGCTCAAGCCCTGCGTACTTTTGCCTGATGCTCGAAGCGCTTGCCGGCGCTGCCGTGCGGGACGGCATGGAGCCTGAGGCTGCCGCGGCGTTTGCACGCGAAACCTTCATTGGCACGGCGGAAATTTTAAAGGCGGAACCGGTCTCCCCGGAGACGCTGCGCGCACGCATTTCTTCCAAAAAAGGCACGACAGAGGCCGCCGTTGAGGCCATGCTCGGCGCGGGCTTTGAAATTGCCGTTACGGCCGGATATATCCGCGCTGTACAAAAGAGCGATGTGATGACAGCAGCGTTCGACGCGGAGTAACGTGACTGAAAAGCAATGATAAGGGAGGCAAATTGCCTCCCTTTTTTCTTCACCCTGCTGCTTAAAGTTCCCGGAGCATCCAATATTCGCCCAACAGCGTGCCATCCTTGAGCCGGAATGCGTTTGGATGGTAAAAAACAATGCGAAACCCCATCTTTTCATACAGCCCGCGCGCCCGGGCATTGCCTTCCACGAATCCCAACTCCAGTTGCGTTACGCCACGCGCCTGTGCGAGGGCAATCATCTCACGGAACATGGCCGTGCCGATGCCCAAGCCCCAGTATTTTTGCCGAAGCGCAATGGCGATTTCTGCCCGGTGGCGGATCCTGCTGCGGTTGTGGAAGGAAAGCTGGCAGTTGCCGGCGATTTCCTGCCCAACGCTGCAAACGATCATCACGCTTGTATCAGAGGCGCTGACACGTTCGAGATAGGCAGCCTCCTGTTCCGGCGTTTCCGTGCATTCCTCCGGCTCACGCAGAATGAAATGCGTTTCCGATGCACAATCCTTCAGGTAAGCAAGCATTTCAGCGGCATCCTCCGTGGTAGGGCTGCGGAGGCATGCGGACCGTCCATCCTTAAGTGCAATTTCTTTTTCTGGAAACAGCATGGTAATTCCTCCTTATAATATACGGCTTTTATAGTATAAACGAAAAACGCCGCCGGGGGAAGCCCGGCGGTGGCAGACTGTCAAAAAACCCGGGATTGTCAAGGGCCGCAGCCCTTGACGTTCCATCCGGCTTCGGCGGCAGGTACGCCGAAACGGATGAAAGCCTTCAGGCTTTCGTACCTTGCGACTTTTGCTGCCCGGGAGCGGAGCGAGAAGCAAAAGCCGTGAAAAACTCGAAAAAGTGGCGGCAGCCACTTTTTCGACACGCTGAAACGCCGCCGGGGGAAGCCCGGCGGCGCTTTAACACAATGCTGAATTTATGGGCGGTTATGCTTTGGCGGAAGTGCTCTTGTCCTTGGTGAGGTATTTGATGAGGAAGAGCATGCCAATCATGATCGCGATGGCGATCGGGAGCACGATAACGCTCTGCACGAAGCCTGCAAGAATGTACATTACGAAGGAAACGCCGGCAACGAGCAACGCATACGGCAACTGCGTGGAAACGTGGTTGATGTGGTTGGATTGTGCGCCCGCGGAAGCCATGATGGTTGTATCCGAAATCGGGGAGCAGTGGTCGCCGCAGACCGCGCCAGCCATGCAGGCAGAGATTGCAATGATCATAATGGTGCTTCCGTCTGCACCGAACACATCCACAACGATCGGGATCAGGATGCCGAAGGTACCCCAAGAGGTGCCGGTTGCAAAGGAGAGGCCAACTGCAATCAGGAACACGATTGCGGGCAGGAAGTTCATGAAGCTGCCTGCGGACTGTTTAACCAGGCCGGCAACGTACTCGGCAGCGCCAAGGCTGTCGGTCATGGCTTTCAGCGTCCAGGCGAAGGTGAGGATCATGATAGCCGGAACCATTGCCTTAAAGCCTGCGGGCACGCAATCCATTGCATCCTTGAAACCGATTACGCGGCGGGCGAGCAGGAAGATCAGCGTGAAGATCAGGCCGATCGCGGAACCGAACACGAGGCCAACGGAAGCATCGGAGCCGGAGAAGGCGGTAACGAAGTTGTGGTAGCCTTCGGATTCGCCGTCAAAGAAGCCGCCGGTATAGATCATGCCGATGATGCAGCAGATGATGAGCACAATGATCGGGAGAACGAGGTCGATGACCTTACCCTTGGTTTCCACGACCTCTTCCTTGGCGTTGGCATACGGCCTGTCGGGCGTGGTGTACAGATCTCCTTTTTCAATGGCGTTCTTTTCATGGACTTTCATCGGGCCGAAGTCAAACTTCATGAACGCAAGCGCGAGCATCATGACGATGGTGAGCAATGCGTAGAAGTTGTACGGGATTGCATCGATGAAGAGGGAGAGGCCGTCATACCCATCCACGAAGCCGGTAACGGCAGCCGCCCAGGAGCTGATCGGCGCGATGATGCAGACAGGCGCCGCCGTTGCGTCGATCAAATAAGCAAGCTTTGCGCGGGAGATGTTGTGCTTATCGGTCACGGGGCGCATAACGGAACCGACCGTGAGGCAGTTAAAGTAGTCGTCAATGAAGATCAACACGCCAAGGCCAATTGTTGCAAGCTGTGCGCCGGTGCGGCTGGTGATCTTCTCAGCGGACCATTTGCCGAACGCAGCCGCGCCGCCCGCCTTGTTCATGAGCGCAACCATGGTGCCGAGGATGACGAGGAAGATCAAGATACCAACGTTCCAGCCGTCGGAAAGTTGGCCGATCATGCCGTCTACAAACAGATGGTTCATTACGCCTTCAAAGTTGAACTTTGCATAGAAGCAGGCGCCGACCAAAATGCCGATGAACAGCGAGGAATAAACCTCTTTGGTGATGAGCGCAAGGCCGATAGCAACGATCGGCGGCACAAGCGCCCAGAAGCTGTTCATGAACGGATTGGATTCGCCATCGCCGGTCTCTGCAAACACAGTCACAGCAATGACAAGGGCGGCGAGAACAAGCACCGCCAACAGCGCCCTTCTCTTAAGGGGAACGTGTTTCATTGGATTGCCTCCTACTAAAGTTTTTATAATTGCATCCGGGTAAGAAAGGGACGCACTCCCGGCTGCGATATATTCCCTGCCTGCAGGACAGAGAAACTGATAAGCTCTTTATAAAGATTTATGTCATGATATAATGGTATCAAATTGTGAGCGAATTGTAAACAGAAGACGGACAAATTTTTATCAGAATTTATAGACAAAAGCATGGAAACATGGCGGAAACGGGTGTAGACTGAGCAAAAACGCATCAAAATAACATAAAAAGCAAATATAATATAGTACAAGGAACAAATACCGGGGATTGCATAACATTGTCAATTTTTTTATGCGGAATAACGATAACTTTATAAATCAGAGACGTTCTTTGATAGTTTATTAACGGGACGCTTTGCTATACTATATACATACTTTCCGGCAGCGCATTCCCAAAGGCCGGAGCTCCGCGGCAACCGCGGAAAAACATCCGAACATGTTTGCCGGGCGCGCATTTCTGGCCCGGCCGGTAAAAATCCCAACATTCTTTTTTCGGGAGGCAATCATTTATGAGGAGAAACCATGGAACAACCAAAAAAAGGTTGATCATCGCCGTCGCATTCCTTTTGGCGATGATTGCCTGCACAGTCGCGTTCGCGGAAGGCGAAGATGCTGGAAGCAACCTGTACGGGACATTCTGGTCCCTGCTGCCGCCAATCATTGCCATCGGCCTGGCTCTTATTACAAAAGAGGTTTACACGTCGCTGTTCGTTGGCATTGTGGTAGGCTGTGTGCTGCAAAACATCACACCAAACGGATTCAGCCTGGAACACAGCGTTACCGGAATTTTTGAAATGATGACCGCAAAGCTGGGGGATGGCTGGAATGTAGGCATCCTGATTTTCCTTGTGATCTTGGGCATTATGGTCAGCTTGATGAACAAGGCGGGCGGTTCGGCTTCTTTCGGCAAGTGGGCTGCGAACAAAATCAAGACCCGTGCGGGCGCGCAGCTTGCAACGGTCGCGCTTGGCTGCTTGATTTTCATTGACGACTATTTCAACTGCCTCACAGTCGGCTCCGTTATGTTGCCTGTGACCGACAAGCACAAAATCTCCCGCGCAAAGCTTTCCTACATCATCGATGCCACGGCGGCGCCCGTGTGCATCATCGCGCCGATCAGCTCCTGGGCGGCTGCAGTCACATCCTCCGTGCCGGATGGCTCGAGCATCAATGGTTTCGTCATGTTCCTGGAAACCATTCCATATAACTTCTATGCGCTGCTGACCATCACCATGATGATCACCCTTGCACTGATGGACTTTGACTTTGGCCCCATGAAGATTCACGAGGACAACGCAAAGTTCCGCGGCGATTTGTTCACAACGGCAGCGCGCCCCTATGGCGAGGCCATGGACGACGAACAAACCCATTATAAGGGAAAGGTCATTGACCTTGTGCTCCCCGTCATCGTGCTCATTGCAGCCTGCGTCTGCGGCATGATTTATACCGGCGGCTTCTTCCATGGCGAAGCGAATTTCGTGGATGCGTTTGCAAATTCCGACGCTTCCGTGGGCCTTGTGCTAGGTTCCTTTATCGCGTTGCTGTTCTGCTTCCCCTTCTTCCTCTGCCGCAAGGTGCTCACGTTCAAGGAATTTACCGACAGCATTGCAGAAGGCTTCAAGGCAATGGTTCCGGCCATCCTGATCCTGACCTTTGCATGGACGCTCTCCGGCGTGACAAACGCGCTTGGCAGCGATGATTTTGTGAAATCCATCGTCGGCAACAGCCATAACAGCCCGCTGCTTCCGACCATCCTGTTCCTGATCGGCTGCGGCATCTCGTTTGCAACCGGCACCTCCTGGGGTACGTTTGGCATCCTGATCCCAATCGTTGTCAACATCTTCCCGGATGAGATCAGCCAGATGATGTGCATTACCATTGCGGCCTGCCTCGGCGGCGCGGTTATGGGCGACCACTGCTCCCCGATTTCGGATACAACCATCATGGCTTCCACGGGCGGCAAGAGCGACCACATCAACCACGTTTCCACGCAGTTGCCGTATGCGTGCCTCGTGGCGGTTGTGTGCTTGGTGTTCTATGCGATTGCATCCGTTGTGCAAAGTGTGATCGTGACTCCGTTTGCCATTGCGGCGATGGTAGGCATCCTCTTCCTGATGAAAAAGTTGCAGGAAAAGAAGGCTCCTTCAAAATCCAGAAAAGCATAACAAAACGGGGAAAGAGCAACAGTGCGCCGGGCATTTGCCCGGCGCACTGTTCAGCGTCTCGAAAAAGTGGCGGCGGCCACTTTTTCGAGTATTTCACGGCTTTTGCTTCTCGCTCCGCTCCCGGGCAGCAAAAGCCGCCGAAGCCGGATTGCACGTCAAGGGCTGCGGCCCTTGATAATCCCGGGCTTTTTGACAGCCTGCAACAGACCGCTGCAATTACATCAGCGGGCCCCCACGTTTTACGACGGGCGCTTCCCAATAGCGCAGTTCCCCGTTGAAACGCTCTGCGATTCGGATGGCGCGCGTGGTGAGCTCGTCGATCTCCGGTTTGTGCAGCGCAGCGATGCGCACGATGGAAACGCCATAGGCAAGCGGTTGATCCGGCGTGAAAACAGGTTCGCCCACCGCGTACCCCGAAAGCCGCGCCTGCTCGGAAAAAAGCAGCATCGTGGCCTCTGTGGGGAAGAACAGGAACAGGGAAACGCGCCGCGCAACGGCGGGGCTGTCTCCATGGGCAAGCATCAGATCAATGCGTTTTCGGTTTTCCTCGGTCTGCAGCTTGGCGGAATCCGGATAAAGCAGCTTTTGATAGGTTGCCCAATGCGGTTCTTCCGCACATCCTGCGCGGCACAGAAGAAAGTGTTCCTTGCCCGCAATGCGCTCCGCATCCTCAAGCATGGCACGCTCTTTCATATAAAAATAGTACTGCCGCTGCGCCCCGGTTTCGATGAACCCGGCATAATACGGCGCAAGCCCTTTGCAGAGTTTTTTACACACGGCTTCCGCCCGCGCGCTTTCCAGGCCGGAAAGCGCATCCGCCTTGCCGCGCTTGCTTTCGCAGCTCACATACAGCAGCACGGGCCGGCCGTCATGCGGCGCGCCCGAAAGCGCGAGATCCACAACGAATCGCGCTGGGCGGCCGTCGATCGGCCAATCGTATTCAAACCATTGCGGCGTATGCGGCATGGGCAACCTCCGTTCAACCAAACTGACAATGCGCAACCGGCGGCTGAGATACTTGCCGAACCGATCCATCGGCAAAATCCAGCCTTCCGTTATTCCAAAACCGCCTTGATGCGGCGCACACCCGCGGAAGATGCTTCTTCCTTCTTGATCTTGAACGTGCCGAGTTCACCGGTGTGCGCAGCGTGCGGGCCGCCGCAGATCTCCTTGGAGAATTCGCCCATGGTGTAAACCTTCACGCGCTCGCCGTACTTGTCGCCAAAGAGGCCGATGGCGCCTTCCGCGCGGGCTTCGTCCACGGTCATTTCCACGCAGGTAATGGGCGCGTCCGCAGCGATGGCTTCGTTTACAAGGCGCTCTACTTCCCTGAGCTCGTCCGGCGCAACCTTGCGTTCAAAGCTGAAGTCAAAGCGCAGGCGCTCCGGGGTGATATTGCTGCCGCGTTGGGCGACGCCGTCGCCCAATACCTTGCGCAGAGCGGCCTGCAGCAGATGCGTTGCAGTATGCAGGCGCGCTGTTGCTTCACTTGCATCCGCAAGGCCGCCCTTGAAGCGTTGCTCCGCGCCGGCCTGGGATTTCTTTTGGTGTTCCGCAAATGCGGCCTTGAACCCTTCGACATCCACTGTGAGGCCGTTTTCATGCGCCATCTCCTCAGTGAACTCAATGGGGAAACCGAAGGTGTCATACAGGCGGAAAGCGGAAGGACCATCGATGCGGCCATCCGCAAAGCTGCCCTTGATGCGCTCGAACTCACGGATTCCGTTTTTGAGCGTCTTTTGGAAACGCTGCTCCTCGCGGGAAAGCTCCGTCATGATCTTATCCTGATTCGCGGAAAGCTCCGTGTAGAATTCGCCATACTGTGCAATGACCGCCTCTGCAACATGCTTCAGGCTGTCCTCCGCCATGCCAAGCTGCATTGCATAACGGATCGCACGGCGGATGAGGCGGCGCAGGATGTAACCCTGATCCACGTTGGAAGGCGTTACGCCGCGCGGGTCGCCCAGAATGAACGTGGCACAACGCACATGGTCCGCAATGATGCGGAACGCGCGCACGGTTTCCGGAGAATCCTTATACCCCTTGCCGGAAAGCACAGCGATTTTTGCGATGATGCCTGTAAACGCATCGGTATCATACACGCTTTCGACGCCCTGCAGCGTGGCGATGGTGCGGTCAAGTCCCATGCCAGTATCCACATTGCGTTTGGCGAGCGGCTCAACCTTTCCGCCCTCAGGCTTATAGTACTGCATGAACACGTTGTTCCAGATTTCGAGATATTTGCCGCAATCGCAGGAGGGGTTGCAGCCCTCGGAGCATTTGGGCTTGCCAGTATCGAAGAAAATCTCCGTATCCGGGCCGCAGGGGCCTGCGCTGCCGGGAATCCACCAGTTATGCTTTGCGCCAAGGTAGAAGATGTGGGAAGGATCCACGCCCATTTCAACCCAACGGTCGTGGGATTCCGTGTCGCGCGGGGCGTTTTCGTCTCCTTCGAAGCAGGTGAAATACAGCCGGTCCTTATCGATCCCGAGCCACTTTTCATCCGTCAGGAATTCCCAGGAGTAAGCGATGGAATCCTGCTTGAAGTAATCGCCGAGCGACCAGTTGCCGAGCATTTCGAAAAACGTGCAGTGGGAGCTGTCGCCCACCTCGTCGATGTCGCCGGTGCGCACGCATTTTTGCACATCAACCAGGCGGCTGCCTGCCGGGTGCGTTTCGCCCATCAGGTATGGCACAAGCGGATGCATACCCGCCGTGGTAAAGAGCACGGTGGGGTCGTTTTCAGGAATCAGCGAGGCAGAGGGGATCACGGTATGCCCGCGTTCACGGAAAAACCGGAGATAGAGCTCGCGCAGCTCTTTGGAAGTCAGATTCTTCATAGTTTTATACCTCATTTGTGACAGGAAGTTCCGCAAAAAGCCGGCCTTCCTATAAAAATTTACATATCAAGTTATTATATCCTACCCTCTGCCGCCTTGTCAACGCGCGTGCGGCAGGGTATAATCGAAGCATGAGACTGAAACTCTTTTCAAGGCATGGCCGGCGGCTGAACCAGAAAAAGCGCGGCCGCCGCCTGATTACATTTAAAGGGGAAGAAGGAAAGCGCCCGCGCCAAATCCTGATCGCGGCAGGCGCGGTTTTGCTGCTGCTCATTCTTGTGAGCGCGCTGCGTGTGGAGCCTTCGCTGATGTCGAGCGCGGAAGTCGCCACGGTGCATGATAACGGCGTGCTGCGCGTAGGCGTGCGCACGGACATGCCGAAGATGGCTTACGAGGGAGCGGGCCTGGAGATTGAACTTGCGGAGCTGCTTGCGGAGCGCATCCTTTCTTATGACGATGCCTGGACGGGGGAGCGGGATGCGGTGGAGCTTGTGCCGGTGACGGCGATGACAGTTGCCGCGAAGCTCAACGACGGCAGCATCGATGTTGCGATTGCCATGCTTCCGCGCAACGCGACCTCGGCTTATGCGTACTCCACTGCCTATTATGTGGACACCTGCCGCTTCGTTACGCGCGCGGGCGAAGGCAGCCGGCCAATAAAAAACATGAAGATCGGGTATCTTCAATCCGCCTCAACCTCAAGCCTGTACGTGCCGACGGCCTGCTTTTCCGCGCGCCTGAACGCGTACTTGGAAGAACACCCTGAGGATGGGCTTGTTACGACCTATAAATATAATGAAGAAACCATTTCCTATGCATATGCTTCCTTTGGAGAGCTGTTTGAAGCCCTGCTTGCGGGGGAAGTGGATGCAATCGTCATGAGCGATCTGTATCTGGACAAATATGAAGGGGAATACGAATTCGACCGCAGCGAGACCGTGCTTGGCGCGTATTCCTATGCTGTGGCAAGCTCTTCTTCCGCCCCGGCCCTTGCATCCCTTGCGGACGTGATGCTCAGCGACCTGCGCGCGGATGGCACGTTGGATGCGCTCTATCAAAAATATGGCCTTGCCGGACCGGCAGAATAGAGGACGCCCAAAGGGAGGCCGAAAATTGTGCCCCGGAGAGCAAAGGCCGCGCTGATACGGACAATCCTCCGTCAGCGGCTCTCCTGCTTACCGGGCTTTCGTCCCGCTGTATCGCGTATAACTTTTTTTAGGCGCGAAAAAGGCAAGTTTGCGGCTCTTGGTACCATAGATGGTACCAAGAGCCGTTTTTCCGTTTTTGGGGGATTGTTCAGCTGGCATAAATTCGTTATGATACAGAAAAAGAACAAACGTTCTGTTTTGAGGAGGAACCTATGAAGATGAATCGTATCGGCACGATGCGGATGGTGGAAAACCGCATGGTGGATCCTCAAGCGCTGGCGGTGCATTATGGTGTGCCGCAACAGCTTGCGGACAGGAAGAAGACAGAAAAAGCGGCATATGCAGAGACGGAACGGCGCCTTTATGCCATGCGCGCGCTGCGGGCGCGCGTGGAGGACGCCCGCGAGGAACTTGCGGAACTGGAAGGGCTGGGCGTTGAGGCTCTGCGGGAGCACTCTGCCTCGCTTGTGCGCGTGCTGCGCCCCGGCATGCGCCTTGACCCGGAGGAGGTGCATACCATGCAGCTTGCGATGCTGCGCGGCAGGCTTGCGGCGGATGAGCGCGAGCTCAAACGCATGAATATTGCGCTGAGCTTCATCAGCGATGATCCGTACTATCTTACTGTGGAGGCGCGCTACCTGCGTGGCGTGGGGGATTACGATATTGCGGAACGGCTGAACTGCGATCCTTCCACCGTGCGCAGAAACCGCATCCGGCTGGTGCGGATGCTTGCGCTCCGGCTTTACGGCATGGGAGGCGGCGCATGCGGGAGCTCTTTTTAAAAGGGACGCCAAACCCACGGCAGGCGGAATTCTTTCGTTCGCCTGTGCGGCACACGGCATACGGCGGAGCGCGCGGCGGGGGAAAAAGCTGGGCCATGCGCCGAAAACTCGTATTGCTTGCTTTCACAACGCCGGAGCTCAACGCGCTGCTTCTCCGGCGCACGCTGCCGGAGCTCAGGGAAAACCATGTTGTGCCGCTTTTGAAGGAGCTTGCGGGGATTGCGGAATACAACGCCACGGAGCGCGTGTTCCGCTTCCCGAACGGCGCGCGCCTGCGCCTTGGCTATTGCGACGGCGCAAACGACGTATACCAATATCAGGGGCAGGAATACGATGTGATCGGCATGGAGGAGGCCACGCATTTTACAGAGGAACAGATGCGCTTCCTTACGACCTGCAACCGAACGGTGAAACCGGATTTCCGGCCGAGGATGTATTACACCTGCAACCCGGGCAACGTTGGCCACGGATGGGTGAAGCGCCTGTTTATTGACCGGCAGTTCCAAGGCGGCGAGCGCCCGGAGGAATATGCCTTCATTCCGGCCCGTGTGTGGGACAACGAAGTGCTGCTTGCGGCCGATCCGGATTATGTGCGCCAGCTTGAAGCGTTGCCGGAGGATCTCAGACGCGCGCATCTTGAAGGGGATTGGGATGTGCATGCGGGCCAGTATTTCCGGGAATTTTCGCGCGCAAAGCACGTTGCGGAGCCGTTTGAACTACCCGCATGGTGGCGGCGCTTCCGCTCTATGGATTGGGGATATAACGACCCGTGCTGCGTGCTTTGGCATGCGGTGGATGGGGACGGCCGCGTATATACCTACCGGGAACTGTATGTGCGCCGCATGCAGGCCTCCGAGGTTGCCCGCCAAATGCGGGAGCTTACGGGCAGAGAGCATATCGCTTACACGGTGGCCTCTCCCGATATGTGGCAAAAGCGCGGTGCGGTGCTCAGGAGTGAGGGTGGCTTTTTGGGAGAAAGCATTGCGGAACTGTTCGCGCGGGAAGGCGTGCCGCTGACCCCGGCAGACAATGCGCGCGTGGCGGGTTGGCAGAGGGTGCGGGAATACCTTGCGCCGTCCGCAGACGGAAAGCCGCTGTGGCAGGCGTTCCCGGGTTGTGAAAACCTGCTGCGGACGCTGCCGCTCCTCCTGTTCGACGCACATGACCGGGAGGATGCGGCAGATGGCGAGGATCATGCGCCGGAAGCCCTGCGTTATGGCCTGATGTCCCGCCCGCATGGGAAACGGCCTGCGGCCGCCCCGCAGCGGCGGCGGTATGACCCGCTTTCCACCCCGCAGCGGCAGGCGGGGTTTATGGAAAAATGAAAGCCAACCGGGTTGAACCCGAATAAAAATTTGATACTTTATGGAGGAGACCAAAAATGGATGTGAAGCAGAAGGAAACCATAGAACGGATTTATGCCCTTTTTAATGAGTACCGCAACGCATATGCTGCTGAATGGGAGCGGTTGGATCGCTGCGAGCGCATTTACCGCGGAGAGCATTGGCTGGACGTGCCTCTGCAGGATGAGAATGAGCCGCGCCCCGTGACCCCGGTGATCCAATCCACAATTGAAAACGTGCGCGCCGACCTGATGGATCAGATGCCGGAGGCGGTCGTCCTTTCGGATGGGCCGGGGCATGAACGCGCCGCGGAGATGCTGACCGCCGTGCTGCGCGAGAACCACCGGCTGGGCCGGTTCGACAGGGAATATTCTCTGTTGCTGCATGACCTGCTCGTCGGCGGCTACATGGTGCAGGAGACGGGCTATGATCCGGAGGCAGCGGGCGGCTTGGGCGCTGCGTTTCTGCGGGCGGTGGATACGCACACCATTCTGTTCGACCCGCTTTGCACGGACATTCAGGATTCCCGGGCGATCTTCAAATTCGCGCCGTATCCGCGGGAATGGTTTGAAGCGCGCTACCCCAGGGAGGCTTTGAATATGCGCGAGGACGAGAACCGCGCATTGCGGATTGAGGACAATTACCTTGCGCGCAGCAATGGGGAGATGCTTCTTTTAATCGAATGCTGGCAGCGGGAATACGATGCGGACGCCGGATGCTACCGCGTACACATGTGCAAGCTTGCAGGGCGGCAGCTCCTGGAGGACAGCCGCAAAACAAAGCCGGAAGGCTACTTTGCCCATGGGCAATATCCGTTTGTGGTCACACCGCTGTTCCTGCGCAAGGGCACGGCGCTTGGCTACGGGTTTGTGGATATGTTTGAAACGCAGCAGCGCTATGCGGACAAGCTGGATCAGATCATCCTGAAAAACGCGCTGATGGCCTCGCACAACAAGCTGCTTATAACGGGCGCTTCCGGCTTTGACCCGGACGATCTCAGGGATTGGTCGAAGGAGGTGCACCGGGGCGAGAACCTGAACGGCGTGACGTGGTTCCCGACTGCGCCTCTGCCGGGCTATCTCCTCAATTATGGGCAAAGCATCCGCCAGAGTATCCGGGAAGAATCCGGCAGCAACGATTTTGCGCGCGGGCAGACGTATGGCGGTGTAACGGCGGCTTCCGCCATTGCGGCGCTGCAGGAGGCGGGCAGCAAGCGCAGCCGCATGGTGGCGCGCACGGTGCATGGCGCTTTTGAGGAGGCTGTGCGGCAGGAGATCGAGGTGGAGCGGGAATTTTGCATCTTTCCGCGCAGCGTGGCGCTGAAAAGCGCAGAGAATGGCCGGGCAGAGCGCGCTTCCTTCAAGGGGGACGACATGTTCGAGCTGACGGCGCGCAACAACCGCCTGCCGCTTGAGTTTACCGTTAGCGTGCGCGCACAGCGGGAAAACCGCTTCACGGTTGCGGCGCATAACGAGCTTGTGTTCAAACTGGTTCAAATGGGCATGGTTACGCCGGACATCGGCCTTGAACTGATGCTTTTTGACGGCAAACAGGAAGCGCAGGCACGGATGCGGGAGCGGGCGCAGCAAACTGCCGGGGCGGAACAGAATGCGATGGGCATCACAGACGGCCCGAGCGGCCTGCGGTGATGGGGCGCCGCACATGAAAAAGCTGGAGCGCATGACGAAGCAGGGCGCGCAGACAGGCTTGGAATGCCTGCTCGCCATCTGCCGGGACGAGGAACAGAAGGCGGCGGACCGCATTTCCGCCGCAAAGGCGTTGATCGACTACGGGCGCAAGGCGGAAGCGGTTGACGAAGGCGCGGTGCGTGTGGTGCTGGAAGGCGTGCCAAAGGAATATCTGGTATGAGAAAAAGCACCGTTCGATGGTACAGGAAAGGGAACGAGGAATGGCAGCGGGGATAAAAAACAACTATGGATACGTTGCAGGTAAGAACGGAAGCAGATTTTTCCAAACCGGGGGTTTATTTAGTGACAATAAGGGATGACAGCTTCGTATTGGACGACAATAGCTGGACACACCCTACATGGTGCCATTTCTATATCCAAGTGATTTCTCCGGACTATATGGAATAACAAACAGCAAAGCGCGCGGCGGATTTTCCGCCGCGCGGTGCGCTTTTTGGAACAACGGCGGTTCAAACGAGCCGGATGGACTCATATTCGCGCAGGAACGGCGCCGCTGAAAGGTCCGAGGGCAGGGTCAGCGCGGCCGGCGCAATGGAAACGAGGAGCATGGGGGCTTCGGGGGCGCAGTTACGCTTAAACTGCTGCGCGAAAAACCGCTTCAAAAAAATGCCGAGCACGCGGTATATCTCAGCGGGCGGGAAGGAAAGCTGCTCCACGGCAAGCTCAAACAGCGCGCGGGGGCCTTTGCCATGCAGCAAGTGCCACAGGAAGAAATCATGCAACTCATAAGATCCCACAAGTTCTTCCGTTTTTTGGGCGATCTTTCCGTTTTCGGCAGGAAGAAGCTCCGGGCTTACCGGCGTATCCAGAATATCCTGCAAGACGTCCGCTGCTGCGGGAAAACGATGCTTTGCTTCGGCCACAATGCGGCGTACGACCGTTTTTGGAATGGAGGCATTAATGCCGTATTGTGCAAGGTGGTCGCCCCCAAAGGTGGTCCAGCCCAGCGCGGCTTCGGAAAGGTCGCCGGTTCCGACATCGAGAAGCCCCTCCGCGTTTGCGATGGAGAGCAGAATCTTGGTGCGTTCACGCGCCTGTGCGTTTTCAAATACTACACTGTGGTCAGCTTCGTCATGGCCGATATCGGCAAAGTGCTGCCGGCATGCAGGCACAACGCTGATCTCCCGATAGGTGCAGCCAAGTGCGCGCAAAAGGAGTTCTGCATTGTTCCTTGTGCGCCCTGAGGTACCGAATCCCGGCATGGAAACGCCCACGACACAGGTGCGCGGCATGCCGAGCCGATCTGCCGCAACCGTTGCCGCAAGCAGCGCAAGCGCGCTGTCCAACCCGCCGGAGACGCCAATGACAAACCCTTTGCCATGAATGTGTGTAAGGCGCCTGCAAAGCGCTGCGGCCTGCAGGTCAAGCACACGGGCCAGTTCCTCCGCTGCAAGGGCAGCGTCTGCGCTGATGTAGCGCCCAAACTCAGGCACTGTAGCGGCATAGGGTTCAAAGGCAGTGAGCTGATCCGGGCGAACATCCGCGTATACGAAAGGCTCATCCGAAAGTGGATTGCTGCAGGCGAGCAGTTCGCCGCGCGCGGCGATGGCGCACACGCCGTCGAACACGTAGGAAGTCGTGCTTTCGCCGGTACCCGCTGCCGCGTATGCGATGGCCATGCCCGTGCGTGCGCTGCGCGTGCAAAGAGCGGCTTTCACCTCATGAAAGCTTGCGGCCGTTGCATTCAGGGAAGAAGGCATCATCAGGACATACCCTTCCCGCACGTCCGCCTCCGGCTCAAACAGCTCGTTGCCGAATGCCACTGCAAGGCGCGGCACTGGGGTAAGCGGCTGGCGCTGCCGGAGACAGCGCTCGGTTTCCGGCAGAAAGCCATACGGATTTTCACATGAGGCCGCAGGGATGATGGCATGGACCCGCGCGCCGCGCACAAGCGCGGTGCAGCTCAATACCTGCCCGCCGACCAGATAGGGCAGGCCGATGCTCGCCGTGACATTGCAGCGGGCGGTTGCATCCGCCACCTTTTTGAGCGCGGTAAGCGATTCCTGCAGGATGAGGGGATGGCGCAACAGGGCGCCGGCTGTTGCACCTGTCAGGCAAAGCTCGGGCAGGGCAAGATAATCGGCCTTCAATGTTTCCGCATGCAGAATGGCGCGGATGACCGCGTCCGCATTGCGCATTGGGTCGCACAGTATCAAGCCAGGTACGGCGGCTGCAAGCCGCACAGGGGCGGAGAGGCCTATGGCGCGAAGCGCGCTTGGCATAAGAAACACCTCCAAGACAGCAGTATTTATGAATTGATTCGGCTTTTCAGGCAGGGGAGCCGGGTTTCACGGCCTATTCTGCGCTTTGCTCCCTCCGTATGGGATGCCGCACGACGGTTCTGAGCCGGGCAGGGTCGCATTTGCCAGGATCGCTGAGGTAAATTTCATGGTGAAAACGGCCGTGGCCGAAATCCGGGACGCAGCCCTGCGCGAGGGCAAACGCATCCATCGCGCGGATCGTTGCAGGCTCATCATCGTAAGGGCCGATGTGCATGCACTGGACAGAGAGACCTTCCGTGTAAGGGAAGAATTCCACGGATGAAAAATCCTGCTTTTTCTTTCGGGCAGCTTCTTCAACAGCCCAGCTGACATCGACTTCCCGCACAAAATCCGGCAGGCGGATTGCGCAGATCCATTGAAATGCCTCCTTATGGGCATAGTCGACTCCGGCAATGCCTTCCTGCCACCAGAACCCTTCAAGCGGCGGTACGACATAAGGAAAATAGCCATCGATCCGGTGCGGGCCGCGGTCGCTCATTTTCAGCGTGAAAGCGGTTGCATAAAGCAGGCCGACGGAATGCCGGTATAAGCCGTCCTGAGCATTTGGGTCGCCGCTGCCACGCACTGCGATGTAGTTCATGGGAGGAACTTCCACAAGGGTAGGATTTTTGGGCGGCAGGTAGAATTCTTTGTATTCCTTTTTATAATCGAATGGCATGGGCTTTCCTTTCTGGCTTCCGGCTGCGGAGCGGGTGCTTCAGAGCCGGGGTTCCATAATAAGACTGTTCATTTCTGGTAAAAGAATACCACAAACAGAGGCGCACCGCAAACGCTTTGCTTCTCAGAATATATCCGGCAGAGCATTGCAGGATTCGCGCATTTTTATCGCATTGGTTCGGCATACTTTTCGGGGACAAGCATATATCATGGTTCATACACAGCGCATTGGGGAGGGATGAACCATGACGGAAACGCTTCAACGGCTGCAGGCGGCGGTGCTGCCGCGCCTGCGCGCCTTCGGCGCTTCTCGCGCGCTTGAGGCCGCGCTTGCGTTTTTGTTTGCAGCCGCAGGGAGCGCGGGCTTTGCGCCGCTTGGCCCCGCTGCCGTGGCGGGTGCATGGCTGATGGGCGCGCTTCCCTTCCCGGCGCTTTTTGGTGCGGCGGCGGGCGCGCTTTTCGCGGGGCACTACGCCGCGCTTGCCGCTTCGGCGCTTTATGTGGGCGGAGGGCTTCTTTTTTCCGTTTGGCGCAGGCGGATGCACCAGGCGGAAAAGCTTGCGTTGCTCGGCGCGGCATATCTTTTGCTGCTTCCCTTCTTCCATGGGGAAAGCGCGCAAGACTGCCTGATCGGCGTGGCGGAGCTTACCCTTGCCTGCTTTGCGGCAATCGCCTTTGCGCGCGGCGGCGCTGCACTTGCCGCCTTTTTAGCGGGCCGCCGCCTGCGTGGTATGGATCAGGCAGCCCTGTTGCTCTTTGCTGCACTTTTTGCGGCGGCGCTTCCTTGCCTGACCTTTGTGCTGCCTTCCGGCGGGCCTTTCGGCATGGAGGTAACCCTTTATTTTGGCGCGGCATTTGCCGCGTTTGCAGCCCTTTGCGCCGTGCGCGCGCGGGGCGCAGAAGGCGTTGCGGCAGCCGTGCTGCTGGGTGCGGCCTGTATGCTGCGTGGCATGGACATTGCGCGCACGGGTGCGCTGTCCCTTGCGGTGCTGTTGGCGGCAGCGTTGCAGCGCACGGGTAAATGGGTGATTGCCGGCGGGTTCCTCGCCGCATGGGCCGCTGCGGCTGCCGCGTTTGCGCTTCCCGCTTCCGCCCTGTTGGAAGCCGCGTTCGGTGCAATTTGCTTTGCCTTATTGCCAAACCGTTATATGCAGAGGCTTGCTGCGTACTCTACGCGGCGTGAGCGCAGCGAGGCGGAGCGCATGCTGGCCCTTACACGGGCACAGCTTCGGGGAACGGCGGATGTGATTCGGGAGGTATCGGAACTGTTTTCGCCGGGGGAGGATGAAAATGCAGCTTTTACGCACAGGCAGCTGCGCGGCGTGAGCGGGGTAATCGAGCGCCTTGCGGAGGAAACGCCTGAAGGGAAACGGAACCGCTTTGATGTGCGCGTGGGCGTAGCCGGCTGCCCGAAAGCGGGCAATGCGGAAACCGGTGATTCCATGGCCCTTCGGCGCATCGGCGGGGAATTGCTTCTGTTGTTGAGCGACGGCATGGGGACGGGCGTCTGCGCGCGCCGGGAAAGCTCCGCTGCCGTGGCAATTTTCGGCGACCTGCTTTCCGTGGGGTTTGCGCCGGAGGAAGCGCAGGAATGTGTAAACCGCCTTTTGATGATCAAGGGCGAGCGGGAAATGTATGCTACTTTGGACGCGCTTTTGATCGACCTTAGGGATGGACGGGCACGTTTTATCAAGTACGGTACACCACCGGCTTACATCCTGCGCGGCGGCCGCGTGCATACGGTGTATGCAGAAGCGCTGCCCATCGGAATCTTACCGGAGGCACGGCCGTCTGTCCATGAATTTTCACTGCGCCGGGGAGATGCCGTGATCCTGATGACGGACGGGCTGTTTGATGCGCTCGGCACAGAGCTGTTTGCGTCGTTGATTGAACGCGTAGGCGGGGCGAATACGGTGGATGATGCGGCGCAAGCGCTCCTTTCGGCCGGCAGGGAGAAAAGCGGCGCAGACGACATGAGCGTGCTTGTGGCGCGCGTTGGGTAGCAACATAAAGAGGAGCGATAAAAAAGATTCTGCGTTCTTGTGAATTGCGTATTCAAAAATCCATCGCGGGAGTTTATAATGAAAAAAAACGGGATGCGATTGCATCTTGGCCCGGATGGTGGTTGCTTATGCAGAATGTTTGTATCTTTGCGGCTTCGTCCCCGAAGCTTGCCCGGCATTATATCGATGCTGCGTTCGCTCTCGGTGCGGCGCTTGCGGAAAACGGCATCGGCCTGGTGTTCGGCGGCGGCCGCACGGGCCTTATGGGCGCGTGTGCGCGCGGTGTGCAGGCAAAAGGCGGCCGTATCACGGGCGTAATTCCGAAGAAGCTCAATGTGCCGGGCATTGCCTTTGAGCATTGCGATGAGCTGATCGTTACAGAAGACATGCATACGCGCAAAGCCACGATGGAGCGCCTGAGCGGCGCATACATTGCATTGCCCGGCGGCATCGGCACGCTGGAGGAATTGTTGGAAGTCCTTACGCTCAACCAGCTCGGCTATCTTTCAGCGCCGGTTGTTATCTTCAATCAAAACGGATATTATGACGCTTTGATTGGCCAGCTTCGCGTGTGCGTGGAACAGGAATTTGCGGATGCGTCCTGCCTGCGCCTGTTTGCCGTGGCAGATACGCCGGAGGAAGCCGTGCGCGCGCTGCAGGCATTTGAACTGCCGGAACTGCCCAACAAGATAAAGGATGCGATCAAATATGACAAAGAAGCGTCAACTTAACATCATGGTTTGCGTTACATCCCAACGCTCCTGCGACAAGCTGATCGCACGCGGCATTGAGCGCGCGGGCGCGGGGGATCCCCCGGCGTTTCTGCACGTGGTACACTGCGTGGAAACGGGGCGCAACTTTATGAACACACCGTATGAGGCGGATGCGATTGAATACCTGTTTACAGCCGCGCAGCTTGCGGGGGCGGAACTTTCGCTTGTGCGCGCGGACAATGTGGACGATGCGCTTGTGAACTATGCGGAGAACCATGGCATTCAGCTGATCGTCCTGGGCGCGGGCGCGGCGAGCGGTGCAAACCGCGAGCCGATCAACCTGCGTCTGCAGCGTAGGCTTCCGGGCGTGGAGTTCGATGTGGTTGCGGCCGGAAACTGAATGATGCGGCTGCACGGAAAGGTCCGGCAAAGGCGATAGGACGAAGCCGTTCCCGTGGGGTGTGGATTGAAATTTGGATGGCTACGGCAAAAACTATCCGAGTGCGAAGGTGCCCGCGGGAGTGTAAGGATAATTGCGAAAAGGGATGAGTGTCCTGTTTCGCATTGAAACAGCATAAAATATTTTGTGGAAGCCGGCAACTGATTGCCGGCTTCCATCTGTATGCGGATAAATATATAATAAAAAGAATGTTGAAAAATATAGAACTCTATGCTAAGCTATGATCATACGATGAAAACAGAGCCGAACCCCCATAAGCTTTATTAATTTCAATCTGCTGATTAAGAGAATAAAACCAAACCGAATTATCGAACCTGAAATGCTTTTATCATGCCGCACATGCCTGCGCATCAGCCAATGAGGAGGGCTTTATGATCGCCCGCATCAGAGCGAAAACGGAAGAAGAGCAAACAATAAAAGAGCATTCGGAGCATGTGGCGCAGCTTGCCGCGCATTCGCTTGCCGGAGTGGGGCTTTCGGCCTTGGGCCAACTGGCGGGACTGCTGCACGACATGGGAAAATACACACGCGCATTTTACGATTACATCTGGCAGGCGTACCGGCATCCCGAGGCAAAGCCTCCCAAGGGCACAGCTCCGCACGCCCAGACCGGGGCTATCTATGCGTATGAACGATGGTACTGCTCGGGCCAATATGAAAAGCTTACGGCGCAGATCCTATCCCTTGTGATCCGTGCGCATCACAGCGGCCTGCCGGACTGCATCTGCCCGGATGGCAGTTCGCCATATCTCGAATGCATGGAAGCGGCCCGAACAGATGCGAGGACGCATTATGATGAAGCGAAAGGAAACTTTCTTGCGAACGTATGCGGCACGGATGCGTTGGATTCGTTGTTTTTGGAGTCGGTTGCCGAAGTTCGCGCGTTTGCGGAAACAGCAGGAAAAGACAAGACCTCGTACGGATATACCACGAGAGTATTGCTCAGCACACTTGTGGATGCCGACCGATGGGACAGCGCCTGCTTCGAGCGCGGAGAGAACCCGTTCGGCGCGCCCGTACAATGCGCACCCGCATGGGGAATGTTGCTTTCACGCTTGAATGAGTCCCTGCGGAAGTTTGATTCTGCAACGCGAATCGCTGAAATCCGAAACGGAGTTTCACTGCGGTGCTTCGCAGCGGCACACGATGCGCCAGGCATTTACAGGCTCACCGTTCCCACCGGCGGCGGAAAAACGCTTGCATCGCTGCGCTTTGCCCTGGAGCACGCCCGGATGCATGATATGCGCCGGATTTTCTATGTCATTCCGTTTAATACTATACTCGATCAAAACGCAGGAGCGCTGCGCGATGCGCTGCAAAATTACGAAGGAATTCTCGAGCACCACTCCAACGTTGTGATGGATGATGAGGCGGAGCAGAGCGCACATACGCGCCTCGCAGAACGCTGGGATTCGGACATCATTCTTACCTCGTTTGTGCATTTCATGAACACATTGTATAGAAAAGAGAATACGGACGCACGTCGGATGCACCGCCTGCAGCGCTCGGTTATCATTTTTGACGAGGTACAGGCAATCCCGCAAAACTGCATCCGCCTGTTTGAACGGGCAGTGCAATTTCTGGTGCGCGGCCTTGGATGCACGGCGGTGCTTTGCACCGCTACACAGCCCAGCCTTGCGCTTGAAGGCGCGGATATCATCCAAAATGCCGGAGCGCTGTTCCAAAGCCTGCGGCGGACGGAGATTATCGATGAAACACGCCCCGCGCGCACCTGTGAAGAAGCAGCCCAAAATGCGCTTTCCCTGCTGCGGGAATACGGCGCTGCGTTGATGATCGTCAACACAAAAAAGGCGGCGGAGTCCGTTTATCAAAAGGTCAAAGATGGCGCACCTGCCAACGTGCACTGCTTTCACCTAAGCACGAACATGTGCCCTGCGCACCGCATGGAAACGCTCGAAGAGCTGCGCGCGCTGCTTAAAAACGGCGCATCGGTGTTCTTGATTTCCACTTCACTGATCGAGGCTGGCGTGGATGTGAGCTTCCCCATTGTGATCCGCAGTTTTGCAGGCCTTCCGAGCATCTTGCAGGCCGCAGGCCGGTTCAACCGAAACGGGGAACAGGCGCTTGGCAGGGTATATGTGTGGACGCTTTCCGAAGAAAAGCTGGAGCGCCTTCCGTTCGTACAGCATGGGCAGGCATTGACGGCGGACGTAATGTTGATGGCGAGGGAAGAAAGGCTTGATTTGCAGGATCTTGTTTGCATCCGGCTGTATTTTGACAAGGAGCAAAAACTATACGGCGCCGAAGGAAAACGCAATGTTGAGCGAAGCTATCCGTTTAAAAACACAAACCTCGTGGAATTGTTGGGCAAAAACAAACCGGGTGAGGATGCAATGGTGCGGCTCTATCCACAATACCAGGGACGATTGTTCCTCAAGCAGGCATTTCGGACCGCAGGGGAGGCCTTTCGCGTAATTCCGGAAAATACGGTTTCTGTAATCGTTCCATACGGGGAAGGAAGGCAACTGCTTGCACGGCTTTTGGCCGGTGGCGGAACGGGGGAAATGATCATGCTTTTGCGCAAGCTGCAGCGTTACACGGTGAACCTGTATGAAACGGCATATCGGGCGCTTTTGCAGCAAGGGGGGCTTTGTTTTTATCCGGAGTATGGTGTAACCGTGCTGCGTGAGGCGTATTACAGCGGGGAAACCGGCGTTACAGCAGCGCCGGAAACAATGGACAGCATGATATACTAACCCGTTTAAGGAGGTGTGCAATGGCAGTTAGAAACACAGTGGAATTTTGCGTGAGAGGGCGGTATGCGCTCTTCAGCGACCCAATCACGCGGGTGGGCGGCGAGAAGTTGACGTATCAGGTGCCCACTTATCAAGCGCTCAAGGGCATTTTGGAAAGCGTGTACTGGAAGCCCACGCTCCTTTGGGTCATTGACGCGGTGCGCGTGATGAACCCGATCCGCACAGAGGCGAAGCATATCCGGCCGATTAATTTCGGGAATGGAAAAAACGATCTTTCAATTTATACTTATCTTTCAGATGTGCGCTATCAGGTACGCGCGCATTTCGTGCAGAACCCTTACCGGCCGGAGCTTGCGCACGATTATAATGAACACAAGCACCACAACATTGCGCGGCGCATGATCGATAAGGGCGGCCGCCGGGATGTGTTCCTCGGCACGCGGGAGTGCCAGGGCTATGTGGAACCGTGCGCTTTCAAAGAAGGACCTGGGTTCTACGACGGATATGGTACGCTGGATTTTGGGCTCATGTTCCATGGTTTCGATTATCCGGACGAAACGGGCCGGGATATGCTTGGCGTGCGCTTTTGGCGGCCCAGAATGGTGGATGGTGTGATCGAATTCATTCCGCCGGAGCAATGCGACCCTCTGCTGCGGCGGGATATCCGGCCCATGGCGAAAAAACGGTTTGCGGAGAAAGAAAATTTTACCGGGCTCAGCGAGCCCGCCTTAGAGGGACTGAACGAGGAGGGGAATACGGATGGGCTGGATGCAGGCGCTGTGCAAAACGTATGACAACCTAGCCGGGGCGTTCAACGATGCGGAAAACCCGTTGATCCCAGTGGGCTTTACGCAGATGCAGCCGGCTTATTATGTGGCGCTGACACAGGAAGGAGAGGTTGATAGAATCACCCAATGGCCGGAAAAGGAGCGCATCCTCGTGCCGAGCACAGAGGGCGCGGAGGGCAGGACGGGCGCATTCCCATACCCGCTGTTCGACGAGCTGCGCTACATGGCGGGCGATTATGCAGCGCGGACGGGGGAAAGCGAAGCGTATTATCAGAAATATATGGAAGCGCTTCGGACATGGTGCGCTGTCCCCGGCGCGCCGGGAACGCTGCGGCTGTTTTGCGCCTATCTTTCCCGGGGCACGCTTGCAAGAGACCTGCAAACGCAGTTCCCCGGGCTGGAACTGAAAAAAGAGAGAAAAAAGAAGATTTGCTTTGGCGTGTATCAGCCCGGCGGCGCAGAAAGCCGACTCTGGGAGCAGGAGGAGGTTCTGGAAAGCTGGAGACGGTATTCCCGTGCGCTGCAGGAAGCGGCCGGCGGCCAGCTTTGCTATGTGACAGGAGCACATCTTCCTGCGGCGGAAGGACATCCAAAACTCATCGGGAGTCAGAAACTTATTTCCTCCAAGGAAGACGGTACGCTCAAATATCTCGGGCATTTTGCGGAAAGCGCAGAGGCGCTTTCCGTCAGCAGCGAAGCTTCCGCAAAGGCGCACAACATGATCCGTTGGCTGATGGGGCGCAAGGGCGTGCGCAGCTATATTTACGGCATGTGGCTGCTGGTCTGGGCGGACAACGGAGACACGCCGCCGCAGCCGTTGGAGGATGACGGCGACGGGTTTGAGGAAGGAGAGGAGGAAATCCCTGCGCCGGATACAGCCGAAGCCTATGCGGCGCTCGTGGGAGAAGCTGCCGCTGGATACCGAAACGCGCTGATTAACCCCGCAATGAACCGCTCGCGGGATGTCTACATCATGTCAATGCGCGGGGCTACGCTCGGGAGAATGTCAATCCAATATTATCAGGAATGCGACGGAAACACCTATATCGACAACCTTGCCCATTGGCACACGAGCTGCTGCTGGTCTTTCTGGCGCAAGGGAAAGCTTCAAATTTCCACACCAACGCCGAAGGAGATCGCCACAGCCGTTTACGGTTCGGCAACGGTGCGGATCGCCCAGCAGGACAAGAAGGACGAAAAGGCTGCAACAAAACTGGTGCGGCAGCTTTACGCACGGCTGATGCCCTGCATTGCCGCGCGGAAACCGCTGCCCGAGGACATCCTGTGGGCGGCGTTCCGCAATGCGAGCAGGCCGTTATCCTTCACGGATGATAAGGGGGAATGGCAAACATATGAATGGCAAACGGCGGTCGCAGTCACCTGTGCGCTGCTGAACAACATAAAGTCAGGAAGGGAGAATACCATGGCGCTTGACGAAGCAAGAGGAGAACGGGAGTATTTGTATGGCAGGCTGCTTGGCATAGCCGACTATATCGAGGAGCAGGCCATGCGCGGGAACGGTGACGGCGCCCGCCGCCGGCAAACCAACGCAATCCGCTATATGCAGAGGTTCCAGCAACGCCCCGCAGAAACATGGCTCAGGCTACAAACGCAGCTTCTGCTTCCCTACATGAACAAGCTTCCGCCGGAAAAAAGCGAATATTTGGCTTTACGGATCCGGCAAATCGGGGACATGCTTGGGGACGGCCTTGCGGACAACGCACCGCTTGGACCTCTGTTCCTGCAGGGTTACTACTCACAAAAGCAGGCGTTCTACACGAAAAAGACTGATAATGCGGGAGGAACAAAAGAATGACGAAGCTTGAACACAAAATTGATTTCGCACTGGTGTTCGCCGTGCACAACGCAAACCCGAACGGCGATCCGCTGGATGGCAACCGGCCGCGCACCACGTATGATGGATTCGGCGAGGTATCCGATGTCTGCCTGAAACGGAAGATTCGCAACAGGCTTTTGGACCTGGGGGAGAACGTATTCGTTCAGTCCGACGACAGGCGCAATGATGAATATCGCTCCCTGCGGGAGCGCGCGGACGCGGTACCGGAGCTGAAATCCTGCAAGGATAAGCAGAAATATGCGCAGCTCGCCTGCGCGCGCTGGATCGACGTGCGGGCGTTCGGGCAGGTGTTTGCGTTCAAAAAAGGGAAAAAGGCGGAAGCGGATGTGGGGGATGCCGTATCGGTGGGCATCCGCGGCCCGGTCAGCATCCAAAGTGCATTCAGCATTGAGCCTGTCAGCATCACGAGTTTGCAGATCACGAAATCGGTCAATCTGGAAACGGACGCCGATCCGGACAAAAAGGGTGCGGATACGATGGGCATGAAGCATCGTGTGGATTCCGGAACCTATGTGGCATATGGCGCCATCAACGTGCAGCTTGCGGAAAAGACAGGCTTTTCGGAAGAGGACGCGGAACGCATCAAGGAGGCGCTTCGGACGCTGTTCGTGAATGACGAAACCTCGGCCCGGCCTGCCGGCAGCATGGAGGTCGTCAAGCTTTTCTGGTGGAAGCATAATTGCTCCACCGGGCAGTATTCCTCTGCCAGGGTACACCGTAGCCTGCATATCAGTCAAGGAAAACAGAACGGGGAACTCAGCCTTACGCTGGATCCGTTGCCGGGCCTGAACGTAGAGGAGCTGGAGGGTGAATGACGATTCGGATTACCTGATGCTTTCAGGCATCAAGCAGTATTGCTTCTGTAAACGCCGATGGGCGCTCATCTACGTGGAACAGCAGTGGCAGGAAAACGCGCTTACGCTTGACGGGCATTATATGCACGAGCGCGTTCATGATGCAGCCGCATCGGAAAAACGCGGCGGGCTGATCCTTGCCCGCGGCATGGCGGTGCAATCCCACCAGCTGCGCATCAGCGGCATTTGCGACCTTGTGGAACTCATCGAGGACGATGTGCACGGAGTTCCGATTCATGGCCGAAGCGGGGCATACCGTCTATATCCCGTGGAATACAAGCGTGGGCGGCCGGATGCGAGCGGGGCGGATGAATGGCAACTTTGCGCGCAGGCAATGTGCCTGGAAGAGATGCTGTGCACGGAAATCCCGGAAGGCGCGCTTTATTACGGCGAACTGCGCCGCAGGAAAAGCGTTGTGTTTACCAGGCAAATGAAAGAAGGGGTTGCCGCCGCAGTGTCAGAGATGAACGCATGGCTGGAGCGGCGGTATACTCCCCGCGTTAAGCCGAAAAAAGCATGCGCCAACTGTTCACTGCACGAAATATGCCAGCCGAATCTGCCCTGCGTGGCAGCGGCGTCGGAGTATGTGCGCAAAGCGCTGTGGGAGGACGACGCATGATCAAGCTGCTCAATACGCTGTATGTAACATCCCCGGATGCATACCTTTCTCTGGAAGGAGAAACCGTAGTCATTCTGAAAGGAGATGTGGCGGCGGCCCGCATTCCGCTGCACAATCTTTGTTCAATCGTGAGCTTCGGATATACCGGTTGCAGCCCCGCTTTGATGGGATCTTGCGCAGCGCGGGGCATTGATCTTTGTTTTCTAACACAGCATGGCCGTTTCCTTGCGCGGGTACAGGGGCCTGTGAACGGGAACGTACTGCTTCGCCAGACGCAGGCGTTCATTGCAGGGGACCCCCAGCGCGCATTGCCGCTTGCAAGGAATTTCCTTGGGGCAAAGCTGCATAATGCGCGGTGGTGCTTGGAACGGACAAAGCGGGATCATGCCTTACGCATTGATATGGACCGGTTCCAGCAGGCGATTGAGAGAATAAAAGCCGCGCAGCATGCTTTGCTGCAGCAGGAGGGGATCGATGGCCTGTTGGGGCAGGAGGGGCTTGCTGCAAAGGCATATTTTGATGTTTTTCCGCAAAGAGTCCTCCGGGATGGCGATGCGTTTTGCTTTGCCGGGCGCACCCGAAGGCCGCCGCGCGACCGCGTCAATGCATTGCTGTCGCTTGCCTATACGCTGCTTGCAAAGGAATGTGCCGCGGCGCTGGAAACGGTGGGGCTGGATCCGTGCGTCGGCTTTTTGCATCAGCTGCGCCCTGGCCGCAGTTCGTTGGCGTTGGACCTGCTGGAAGAATTTCGAGCTCCTATCGCCGACCGTTTTGTGCTGATGGAAATCAATACCGGGCGAATACAGCGGGATGATTTTACCGTGCAAGAGGACGGCGCCTGCTATTTGACGGAAGATGCGCGCAAACGATTCCTGACGGATTGGCAGGCGCGCAAGCAGCAAACGATCCTTCATCCTTTTTTAAAAGAAACGATCATGTGGGGATTGGTACCCTATGCTCAGGCTATGCAGTTGTCGCGCCATCTGAGAGGCGATTTGGATGCGTATCCTCCATTTTTATGGAAATAGGAGCTTTTCCATGTTTGTACTGGTGACTTATGACATCAATGTTGCTGCGCCGGAAGGAGCCAAGCGGCTTCGGCGGGTGGCGAAACAATGCTGCAATTATGGTATACGGGTTCAAAACTCCGTATTTGAATGCATTGTGGATGCTGCGCAATTTACAAAGCTAAAGCATATGCTTCTGAAGGAGATTGATAGGGAAAAAGACAGCCTTCGTTTTTATCTGTTGGGGGACAATTATAAGAGTAAGGTCGAACATTATGGCTCAAAAGATACGATTCCCGTGGAAGAACCACTGGTTTTATGAGTGCGAATCTGAAGCACGCAAGAAATTCCACAGGCTTTCGCACCGAATTCAATTAAAAGACGTCTGCCTTTTATAGCGTTCACAATGCTTAGAATAGCTGATTGAGTATATATTGCGCTTTGAGCTTGCAAAAGCACAATATATTGCTGTCGCTCCCCGCACGGGGAGCGTGGATTGAAATGTTTTTTGCCGCCTTGAGCGCTGCGTAGATTGGTCGCTCCCCGCACGGGGAGCGTGGATTGAAATCTACGGGGATGATGTTGCCGCCGTCGTCGCTGAAAACGTCGCTCCCCGCACGGGGAGCGTGGATTGAAATTCATTAACCGCATACCATACACCTGATACCCAAGGGTCGCTCCCCGCACGGGGAGCGTGGATTGAAATGTGAATGCCCGGAACTTGAACCGCCCATATCCATGTCGCTCCCCGCACGGGGAGCGTGGATTGAAATTCGGTTTCAAGATAATCTGCAATGATTTTCTTTGTCGCTCCCCGCACGGGGAGCGTGGATTGAAATAGGTTGTTGCGCAAGCATTTCAAAAACTGCGCGTGTCGCTCCCCGCACGGGGAGCGTGGATTGAAATCTGCATCTTGGTGCTGTTGTGCGGGACGGTCTGGGTCGCTCCCCGCACGGGGAGCGTGGATTGAAATCATAAACTTCACATCGTCCATATCGTCCATGCCGGTCGCTCCCCGCACGGGGAGCGTGGATTGAAATTTTACGCCGATGAAATCATACGGCGCCTTCGCTGTCGCTCCCCGCACGGGGAGCGTGGATTGAAATAAACTTGACGAACCTATGCTGCGCGGGAACGATGTCGCTCCCCGCACGGGGAGCGTGGATTGAAATAGTTCGATTATCCTTCAGATCTTATGGAACTGGGCGTCGCTCCCCGCACGGGGAGCGTGGATTGAAATACGATCAATCCGGCGTAGTTATCACCGGCACATGGTCGCTCCCCGCACGGGGAGCGTGGATTGAAATAGGTGTCATGACGGACGGAAGCGCCTTTGCGATCGTCGCTCCCCGCACGGGGAGCGTGGATTGAAATCGACAAGAATTGATGTGTGCGACGCTTCCACCGCGTCGCTCCCCGCACGGGGAGCGTGGATTGAAATATGCTCCCCCCCCTCTAATCGTTGCGCCGCATCTCGTCGCTCCCCGCACGGGGAGCGTGGATTGAAATATCGCCAATATACGGCAAAATATGGTTGTTAATTGTCGCTCCCCGCACGGGGAGCGTGGATTGAAATGGTTGATGCGTCGGAATTGTTTGTGCGTTTCACGTCGCTCCCCGCACGGGGAGCGTGGATTGAAATTTCATACAGCACGAGATCTTGCGCCGCGTTGCGCGTCGCTCCCCGCACGGGGAGCGTGGATTGAAATGAAGATTACTGGCGGCGCAGAATCGAAGCGGCCGCGTCGCTCCCCGCACGGGGAGCGTGGATTGAAATCGGTACAGTGTCCCGGATTTTGTTACATGCACAGGTCGCTCCCCGCACGGGGAGCGTGGATTGAAATGTACGGGTATGCGTATTTCGGAATCTGTCTCTTTGTCGCTCCCCGCACGGGGAGCGTGGATTGAAATGAAGCGATTGCGCAGGAATCCACGGACGCAACCGTCGCTCCCCGCACGGGGAGCGTGGATTGAAATCCGCGGCGTGTGGGAAGGCAAGCGCATTTTCAGTCGCTCCCCGCACGGGGAGCGTGGATTGAAATACCGTGGCATGATCGCGGAGAAGCAGCACAAGGCGTCGCTCCCCGCACGGGGAGCGTGGATTGAAATGGAGATGGCAAAGTACGCGGGTGCACGCTGTCATAGTCGCTCCCCGCACGGGGAGCGTGGATTGAAATATAGTTGGGACATTCGATTACGGTATGCGTCCTTGTCGCTCCCCGCACGGGGAGCGTGGATTGAAATTGCGCGTGGGCCGCCCTGAAATTCTGCGCCACAGGTCGCTCCCCGCACGGGGAGCGTGGATTGAAATGGTTCATCCTCAGACAATACGAAGGATGCCTTGCGTCGCTCCCCGCACGGGGAGCGTGGATTGAAATTAGTTCATTCCGGCAGTACGTACATGGAAGGTGCGTCGCTCCCCGCACGGGGAGCGTGGATTGAAATTTTAGAGGCCGATAAGAAGGCAATGGAGGAGGAGGTCGCTCCCCGCACGGGGAGCGTGGATTGAAATCACACAGCGTGGAAGCCGTCGTATACGGTGGGCGTCGCTCCCCGCACGGGGAGCGTGGATTGAAATCATCTACACGTGCAGCCATTGCGAAGGGCGTTCCGTCGCTCCCCGCACGGGGAGCGTGGATTGAAATTAGCGCGTCCGCGTCATTCTCTGGGTTTAGCTTGTCGCTCCCCGCACGGGGAGCGTGGATTGAAATGGGATCCTGATCGCCATAACGGTCGCGCAGGGCGTAGTCGCTCCCCGCACGGGGAGCGTGGATTGAAATTACCCTGACATGCGAACCCAGTGAAACCTTGTCGTCGCTCCCCGCACGGGGAGCGTGGATTGAAATACCTGCGTCGGGTCGGTCGAAAAGTCCACGCCGCGGTCGCTCCCCGCACGGGGAGCGTGGATTGAAATGTAAACATGGACGCTTCCCTTGGGAGCGGCTGTTTACGTTACTTGGCAGTTGTTTCGCATGCTTCGGGCTGAACGCGGCCGATGAGCAGGCGCGCGGCGATCGTGATCTCATTGAGCGATTCCAGCGGAAGCGAAGCTGCGTCCACGCCGAACAGCAGCGGCGTCATGCGCACAAGATGCGCGCGCTGTACCGTGTCAAGCGGCAGCGTGCGCGCAATCTCCCGCGTTTCAAACAGATGGAAATGCAAAGAAAAATGCGCCTCCACATCACGGCCGCTTTCATAAGCTTCCCGGGAGAGCTGCCCCTTGGCAATGCGGCGCAGCTCCAAAAGGTGCTCCGGCGCGGGGATGACCTTCACAAGCAACCCGCCAGGCTTAAGCACGCGGGCGTATTCGCCATAATGTGCAGGGGAAAATGCATCGAGCACTGCGTCCATTGTCCCCGTTTGCAGAGGAATGTTCGTCATATCCGCTACCATCAGGCGCACCAGGCTTCCGCCGCGCGCAGCAAGCATGACGGCATCCCGCGAAAGATCGAACGCATAAAGCTCCGCACCAAGGCGCTGCGTGAGCGCACGGGCATAATAGCCTTCCCCGCAGCCGGCATCGAGCACACGCCGAGGGACGTCCAATGCAAGCGCACCAGTCACGGCGTCAAGCACATGCGCATAAAATCCATCGCGCAAAAGCGCGCCCCGGCTTTCAAACAACGCCTTATCATATTTCACACTTTGCCCGCGCCCGGCGGCGAGGTTTACATAGCCCTTTGCGGAAACGTCGAAGCAATGGCCGTTTGCACAAAGAAGGCTCTGCCCCGAAAGCGCAAGCGGCGCCATGCAGAGCGGACAGCGGAATACGCCGGACACATCGAATTTTGCATAACAGGTTTTCATACCTTTATCGTACCGCATTCAACGGCCATGTGCAATTGCCGATTGCAATCCGCGGCCGTGCAGGCTAAAATGAAAGAAAATCCACCCTTCATTCAACCCAAAGGAGCACAGCATGAAACAGGAAACTATGCCCGCCCGCGAAAACGGCACGGCGCGGCGCAACAAGTATTTCTTCGGCCTCGGCACAATCGGCCGGGATATGTTCTATTCCATGGTAAGCATGTTTCTTCTGACCTATATCACCGAGGTGCTGACCGTAAGCGATGCGATGCTTCTGAAGATTGGCTTCGTGCTGACGGTGCTGCGCGTGTTCGATGCGCTTAACGACCCCATCATGGGCACGCTTGTGGACAACACCAACACGCGCTGGGGAAAATTCAAGCCGCTGATCCTTGGCGGCGCGGTGACAGGCGCGGTGTTCATGGTGCTCCTGTTTACAGACCTGCATCTGAGCGACACATGGTACATCATCCTTTTTGCGGTGTTTTACCTTGCCTGGGATGTGTTTTACGGTGCAAACGACATTGCCTACTGGTCAATGATGCCCGCGCTTTCGCTCGACCAGAAGGAACGCGAGCGCATCGGCGCGTTCGCGCGCATCTGCGCGAACGTGGGCATGTTCGCGGTGGTGGTGGGCATTCTGCCCGTTACGGGAGCGATGACGGAAGCGATGGGAAGCGGTACGAAGGCGTGGCTCTTTTTTGCGGTGATCGTGGCGCTATTGATGCTGGGCTTCCAGTGTTTTACGCTCTTTGGCGTGAAGGAGCACCGCAGCATGTTCAAACAGGAAGAAAAGACCACCCTGAAAGATACCATCCGCGTGATCTTTAAAAACGATCAGCTTCTGTTCACAACGGTGGCGATGGCGCTTTTCATGATTGGTTATTCCACAACCACAAGCTTCGGCACGTATTATTTCATCTATGCATATGGCGATGCAGGGATGTATTCCGTGTTTGCGGCGGTGCTCGGTGTTTCGCAGCTTTCGGCGCTCACGGTATTCCCGAAGTTCAGCGCGCGCTTTACGCGCAAGCAGCTTTATTTCGGGGCAACGGTGCTCGTGGTGCTGGGCTATCTCATATTCTTTTTCGCGCCGATGAATATGATCTTCATCGGTGCGGCCGGCGTTCTGATTTTTGTGGGCCAGGCGTTCATCCAGCTCCTCATGCTCATGTTCCTTGCGGATACCATCGAATACGGCCAGTGGAAAACCGGCAAACGAAACGAAAGCGTCACATTTTCCATACAGCCGCTCATCAACAAAATCGGCGGGGCAATCGCAAGCGGCATTGTCTCCGTTACGCTTGTGATTTCGGGCATCAACGCGGCGCAGTCTGCGGCGGACGTCACGCCGGAAGGCCTGCTGACCCTGAAGCTTTCCATGCTTGTGCTGCCGCTTCTCTGCATCCTTGCGGGGTATCTCGTTTACCGCAGCAAGTATCGGATCGATGCGCAACTGCACCGGAAGATCCTTGAAGACCTTCGCGCACGGGGGGACATCAGGGGATAGGAGATATATCGTATATCATCCATGATTTTCATATATTATTTATAATGGCGTAAAACGTTATTATATATTGGAATTGCGCTCCCCCTCTGCTTACAATCAAAGCAGAGGGGTTTTTAAGGCCCGCAGAAGGAGGAAAAGCGCAATGCCGGAATTTGCAACCCGCATGGAGGGGATCACAGGCAGCGCCATCCGCGCTGTGTTCAAGCTGCTCGCAAAAGGCGATATCATATCCTTTGGCGGCGGGAACCCTTCCGCCGAATCATTCCCCACGGAGGAGATCCGTTCGATTGTGGATTCGCTCCTCGCGCGGGATGGGGCAAACCTGCTGCAATATGGGCCCACAGAGGGGTATGCGCCGCTGCGGCGCGCCATTGCTCAGCACATTCTTGCACCCAAATGTGTGCATGTGGCGGAAGAGCAGATCCTGCCGCTCACCGGCTCTATGCAGGGATTTGACTTGCTGTGCCGCGTTTTTGTGAACCGGGGCGATACGGTGCTTGTGGAGGCGCCAACTTTCCTTGGCGTGCTGCAAACGCTGAACCTTTACGGCGCAAAGCTTGTGAGCGTGCCTTCGGATGAAGAAGGCGTGTGTGTGGATGCGCTGGAGTCGCTCGTGCGCAAGCACAGGCCAAAACTGTTTTATTGCATCCCCACGTTTCAGAACCCCTCCGGTCGCACGATCGGCATCGAGCGGCGCAAGCGCATTGCACGCATTGCGGCGGAGTATGATTTGCTGGTTGCGGAGGATGATCCGTATTGTGATCTGCGTTACAGCGGTGTGCCGCTGCCGCCCATCAAGGCATTTGACGAGAGCGGAACGGTGCTCCTGTTTAACAGCTTTTCGAAAATTATTGCACCCGGCTTGCGCGTAGGTTCCGTTACGGCAGAGGCGCCTGTCATCCGAAAAATGACAATCGCCAAACAAAGTGCGGATACGCACTCCCCCAACCTGACGCAGGCCATTGTTGCGGAATTTTTGTCGCGCGGGTTTTTGCCGCAGCAGCTTGCGCGCATTCTTCCTATGTACGGGGAACGCATGAACGCTATGCTTGCGGCAATGGACGCTTACTTCCCGGAATCATGCGCCTATACACGCCCGGAAGGCGGCTTGTTCATTTGGGGAGAACTGCCGGGCGGAGATATGGCGACGCTTGTCGGCCGTGCGGCCGATGAATGCGGCGTGGCGTTTATTCCGGGGTTTCATTTCTTCGCCGATCCGGCCGGGCAGGAGGGCACGTTCCGGCTGAATTTTTCCGGGACGGCGTTTGAAAACATCGAGCTGGGTATCCGGCGGCTGGGCGCGCTGTTTACAGAGGCGGCAGGGGCGCCGCTGCGTTTTCCGTGCAAAGCCGCGCAGTGAACGCGGCGCTCTTGTAACCTTCGGTGAAATGTGATACATTGTAAGGAGCAAATCTCACCGAATGGAGCAAGCCATGGAAATAATCAACACGACCGATTACGACAAAGATACTGTACTGCGCTTTCAGCAGTTCAATGCGCGCATTGCAAAGAGCATCCCCTGGAGTACCCATGCGCTGTTTGCGTTCCTGATGCTTTCCGTGCTCGCAGGCGCATTTTTTGCTGTGCGCAGCCATGCCTGGTTGTATCTTGCCGTGCTTGCGCTCGCACTTTATGTATTTGGACGGCGGTTTTACGCAATCTACATTGCGCCGGAAAAAAAGTTTGAGCAATCTTCCTTTGCGGGCCTTTCTCAGCGGTACACGTTTTTAAAGAACAGCTTTATCGTGTGTGTAAACGGCAAGGAGGATCGCGGATATTACAACCGGCTGTTCGATATTTGGGAAACGCCGGACGCATTTTATCTGTATGCGAATGCACGGCAGGCATACATCGTATCTAAAGCGGGCTTTGAGCAGGGGACTGCGGAGGCGCTTGCCGCACATTTGCGCGGGCGTGTGGAAGCAAAAAAATATAAAACCGTGAAGCGCTGAGGCAATCCATGAAAATCACCTACATCGGCCACAGCGGCTTTGCCGTGGAGCTTGCGGGCTGCGCGCTGCTGTTTGATTATTATGAAGGAACGCTGCCTGCGTTCAACTCGGAAAAGCCGCTGTATGTTTTTTCCAGCCATGCGCACAGGGATCATTTCAACTTCGATATTTTCAGGCTGCGGGAAACGCATCCGGCTGTGACCTACATCCTTTCGCGGGATATTCGGCGCAGTTGGAACGCGGCGGGCTTTGCGCGTCATGGCGTGGCGAAGGAGGCATATGACGCGCTCGTTTTTCTCCGGCCATATGAAAGAACGGAACTGGGGGGAATTGCAGTGGATACGCTTGACTCCACGGACGAAGGCGTGGCGTTCCTCGTTTCAGCGGAAGGAAAAACGCTGTTCCATGCCGGGGACCTGAACGATTGGGTGTGGAATGAAGAATCCCCGGAAGAAAACCGTGCCATGACCGCGCGCTTCCGGGCGGAGGTTGACCGCCTTGCCGGGCGGCGGATCGACGCAGCCTTCCTTGTGCTTGACCCGCGGCAGGGGGCGAACTTCGCCTGCGGCTTCGATTATTTCATGCGCCATACGGATACGGTGCGCGCCTATCCCATGCATTTCTGGAAGGATTTTTCCGTGTTCGGCCGCCTGCGGGCGCTGCCGTGTTCGGAGTCTTACAGGGAGCGGATTGCGGAAGAAGGGGAATATCTGTAAGCATTCTGGAAAGGGGCTGTGATGTTGCAAACAAGCGAGGCCAAAAATTCTCTTGAACGGTTCCTGCAAGAGGCCGGCGTAACGGAGAACGACATCGATCTTGAACGCTGCCTGGCAGCGTTCGAACGCTTTTCGCACGAGCGGGTTCATTCCGATGAGGATGCGCTTCTTTGGGAAGCCGGGACGTTTCAAACAGCGGAAGGAATGTGCAGCCTGACGCAGGAATTGTTGCATGACCCTAAGGATGCGCCCAAAGAAAAAAGCGGCTTAATGGGAATGCTTCAAGCAATACGTGCCATCCAAAAATCAGAAAAGATGTATACGTGTTCCATGACGCGCCAGTTCCGTTTTGGTGAGGGCGCATCTTACGATCACACAGAGCAATTGTGTTTGGCCGTTTATTATGCGCCCTGTCGCAGACTGAAACGGCTGCACAAAACGCTCTGGAGTCATGATTTCGATGATGACTTTGCGCGTTTCTTTGCCGCTGTTCGGGCAGAATGCTCGTTTTGTGTCCCCGCAAAGGAAGCAAAGCCGGTGCGTTTTGAAGTGACGTTCAGCAGGGTGTAAACACCAGTGCAAAAAATGGGAGAGGCTTGCAGAAAATCTCTCCCATTTGCGTTCCTGCGCTTACAGCGCAAGCTCATACCCAACGAAATCCTCGGAGTCCCAAAGGCGCGCGCGGCCCCTCTGCTTGTATCCGAGCTTTTGGTAGATGTGGTTGGTGAGCGGGTTGTCCTCGGAGGCCAACAGCCGCGCGGTGGTGAAGCCGCGGGCGCGGGCAGATTCCGCCGCAAGGCGCATCGTTTCCGCCGCGAGGCCGCGGCCCTGCGCTTCGGGCAGGATCCCGAGGCGGGCGAGCATGCAGGTGTGCTCCCGCACCTCCGGCCAGGGGAATTCGATGGCTTCTTCGGCTTCATCAAGGATGGAGATCATGGCGATGGGCCTTCCGTTTTCCCGGAGAAAATACAGCTCGCAGTGCGCGATGTCCTCCCCCAAAATTTCGCGGTTTGGGTATTCCGCATCCCAGTGGGAAAACGGGCTTTCCGATGCGGCCCGCGCGATGGCGAGCGCCGTATCCAACTCGGCCTTTCCGGCCGGTTCAAACGTGAATGGCATTTTTAATCCCTCCAGTATCGATCAGGACAGCTCAAACATGCCCATATAGAGCTGATAGTATTTGCCCTTCTGGGCAATCAGGTCATCGTGGTCGCCGCGCTCGATGATCTCACCATGCTCAAGCACCATAATCGCGTTGGAGTTGCGCACGGTGGAAAGCCGGTGCGCGATCACGAACACCGTGCGGCCCTTCATCAATTGATCCATGCCGCGCTCAATGTGCGCTTCGGTGCGTGTGTCGATGGAGCTTGTGGCCTCGTCAAGGATCAGCACCGGCGGGTCTGCAACCGCCGCACGGGCGATGGCAATGAGCTGCCGCTGGCCCTGGCTCAAGTTCGCACCGTCTGCGGTGAGCACGGTGTCATATCCCTGCGGCAGATGCGAAATGAAGAAATGCGCGTTGGCGAGTTTTGCCGCCGCCTCGACCTCCGCATCCGTTGCGTCCAGCCTGCCGTAGCGGATGTTTTCACGCACGGTGCCGGTGAACAGGTGCGTATCCTGCAGCACCATAGCAAGCGAGCCGCGCAGAGCATCCTTTTTTATGCGCAGGATGGGGATGCCGTCATAAGTGATCTCGCCTTTCTGCACATCATAAAAGCGGTTGATGAGGTTTGTGATCGTGGTTTTACCCGCACCCGTGGAACCCACAAACGCAATTTTCTGGCCGGGGCGTGCGTAAAGCGAAACGTTTTGGAGCACGGTCTTTTCACCGTCGTAGCTGAACGTTACATCATGGAAGCGCACATCGCCGCGCACCTCCACGAGTTCAAAGCCGCTTTCCGCGGTATCGGAAGGTACTTTCCAGGCCCAGATGCCCGTGCGCCCTGTGCATTCTTCCAGAGCGCCTTCCGCATTGCGGCAGGCGTTGACCATGGTTACATCGCCGCCATCTTCTTCCGCAGGCGCGTCGATCATGTCGAAGATGCGTTCCGCGCCCGCAAGCGCGCCCATTACGTTGTTCATCTGCTGGGAAAGCTGGCTGATGGGCATGGAAAACTTGCGTGTGTATTGCAGGAAAGAAGCGATGGAGCCAAGATCCATCATGCCGCCGACTGCAAGCAGGCCGCCGGCTGCTGCCGTGAGCGCATAGGTCACATGGCCGAGGTTGTTCATGAGGGGGCCCATCAGGTTCGCCCAGGTGTTCGCGGTTACGGTGTTTTGCGTCAGCGCTTCATTCAAACCGCTGAACGCACTGTTTACGGCATCCTCATGGCAAAACACCTTCACGACCTTCTGCCCCTCGATCATCTCCTCAATATAGCCGTTTACCTGGGAAAGCGAATCCTGGCGCGCTTTGAAATAGCGGCCGCTGCGCTTTGCAATGGCCTTTGTAATGAAGAGCATAATCACGAGCATGCCGATGGAAACGAGCGTGAGGATGGGGCTGAGCAAGACCATCATCACAAACGTGCCGACGATGCTGATGACAGAGCTGATGAACTGTGGAATGCCCTGGCTGAGCATCTCGCGCATGGCGTCGATGTCGTTGGTGTAGGCGGACATGATCTCGCCGTGTGTGCGGGTATCAAAATAACGGATCGGAAGCTTCTGCATGTGCGTGAAAAGCTCGCGGCGCAGCTGAAGAAGCGTGCCGGTCGAGATCGAAATCATCAGGCGGTTGTAAAGATATGCGCCGCCGATGCCGATCGTGTACATCACGAACATGATGGCAAGCTGCCCGATGAGCCCGGAAAAGTCCGGCTCCGCACTGCCGATCCACGGCACGATATAATCGTTGATGATGGGCTTCAGCATGTAAGTGCCCGCAACGTTTGCACCTGCGCTCAGCGCAATGCCGATAAACACCAGCACAAGCTGGAAGCGGTAAGCACGGAAATAGGAAAACGTCCGTGTGAAGGTGCGCTTCATGTTCTTCGGCCGGCGAAATGCGTTTTTCCCTTGACGTACCGGAGGCATATCAGGCCACCCCCTTCTGCTGAGATTCGTATACTTCACGATAGATTTCGCTGCGTGCCATCAGCTCCTCATGCGTGCCGACGTCCGAAATCTGGCCTTCGTCCATCACCACGATGCGGTCTGCATCCATTACGGAGGTGATGCGCTGGGCGATGATGATGGTTGTCGTGCCCGTGAGCGTTTCGCGCAGCGCACGGCGTATTGCGGCATCGGTCGCCGTATCAACGGCGCTTGTGCTGTCATCCAGAATGATGATTTTCGGGCGTTTGAGCAAAGCACGCGCAATGCACAAGCGCTGTTTTTGCCCGCCGGAAACGTTCACGCCGCCCTGACCAAGGTCGGTGTCATACCCGGCTGGGAAGGAGGTGATGAAATCATGCGCGGCGGCGGCGCGGCAGGCTTCCTCAATTTGCGCATCCGTGGCGTCCGCGTTGCCCCAGCGGAGGTTTTCGCGGATGGTGCCGGAAAACAGCACGTTCTTCTGCAAAACCATGGAGACACTGTCACGCAGGGTCTTGATCTTATATTCCCTGACATCGTGCCCACCCACGAGCACGGAACCGGAGAGCACATCGTAAAGCCGGGGGATAAGCTGCACGAGCGAGGACTTGGCAGATCCCGTGCCTCCGATGACGCCGATGGTTTCTCCGCGCCTGATTTTGAGGTTGATATGGGAAAGCGTCAGGTTGTTGGGGTCTTTTGCATAGCTGAAGCAAACATCCCGGAATTCAATGGAACCATCCGGTACGGCAAGCGCTGCCGAGGCATCGCTGTCGGTAATATCGTTCTTTTCCGTGAGAACTTCCACGATGCGCGTTGCACTTGCGCGCGTCATGATGAGCATAACAAACATCATCGACAGCATGATCAGCGCGGAGAGAATCTGCGAAATATAGCTGATGAAACTCATGAGGTCGCCAGTGAGCATATCGCCTGCCACAATGAGGTGCCCGCCGATATAGCATACTGCGATCATGCAGAGATAGAGCACGTATTGGGCGATGGGCATGTTCCAAACCAGAAGGCGCTCAGCCTTGATCTGCGCTTCGCGCACGGCTTCTGCAGAGGCTGTAAACCGCGCATCTTCATGCTTTTCACGCACAAACGCCTTCACCACGCGGATGGCGATCAGGTTTTCCTGCACCTGCGCATTCATTGCGTCGTACTTTTTGAGCATCGCTTTGAAGCGTGGGAATGCCCGCGTGCCGATGAAAATTAAAAATGCGGCAAGCACCGGGATGGCGAAGGCGAACACAACGGCAAGCTCTGCATTCAGGCGCACGGCCATTATGGTTGCTGCGATGAGCATCAGCGGCGAGCGCACGAGCGTGCGGATGATCATCATGAAGGATTGCTGCACGTTCGTTACATCCGTGGTAAGGCGCGTGATAAGGGATGCGGTGGAAAAGTGATCCACATTGGCAAATGAGAACCCCTGCACCCTTTGGAACAGGCCGGCGCGCAGGTTCTTTGCAAAGCCTGCACTGGCGGTTACGGCAAAGCGTGCAGAGAGTGCGCCCATTGTAAGGGAAAGGCATGCCATCCCGATCATCAGCAGGCCGCGCCGGAGGATGAAATCAACATCGCCGTTCGCAATGCCGATGTTGATGATATCCGCCATCAGATAAGGAATGTATACTTCAAGAAGAACCTCGCAGATCACTGTAAGCGAAGCAAGTACAGAACGAAGCCCATATCCCTTAATAAAAGGGAACATCTTTTTCAGCATTCATCTTCTCCTTCCATCGCATGAAGCTGATACATCAGCTCATGCATCGTTTTTTGTGCCTCGTCCCCGCGGGCCGAGTTCAGGACCATCCGATCCAACATGCGGGAAAGCGCGTCCAGCTCCGCATCGGAAAACCCCCGGAATGTGCGTGCATCCAGCGCATCAAACACGGCGCGCATCTGCGCGAGGCGCGCATGCCCTTCTTCGGTAGCGGAAAGTTTGTTGCAGCGCAGGTTTGTTTCATCCGCCGTGCGCGCAATCAACCCTGCACTTTCCATGCGCTTGGCCGAGCAGGCAACGGAGGCGGGCGAAACATGCAGATGCTTTGAAACATCGGCCTGCGCGCAGCCATCGTGCGCGGCGATGTATTCCAGCATGGGCATCTGCGTGCGGTGCAGCTCGATCCCGCGCGCACTGTCCCGGATGCTGATGCGTCTGAGCAGCTCCAGCCTGTGCATTGCGCCGATAATCCTGCGGTATTGCTCCGGTATAGCCATAGGGTTGCCTCCTTTCAAATGGAATATAAACCGGCTAACAGTTAATCGATTAATAATTTTACGCTCGCGTCGGGAATTTGTCAACACGAAGTTTGCCCCGTGTGCATCCAGTGGCGGAAATGTTTTTTAATGATAAAAAATGACAAAACAAATGAAAAAACATCAACGATTGACGCAGCGTGACAAGAAGCGCAGAAAGCGCCGCAAAACACGACAATATCAGGCAATTTTATGCTCTATCGCCGCGAAAAACGCGGTGTTATGATTGGAGCACAGACAAAAATTGCATCTCGGTTGCAAAAAGGAGGCATACGAATGACAAAATATCGAATTCTCATGGCGGACGGCAATCTTCAGTTTCAAACAGCAGTACGGGACTGCCTTGCAGCGCAGGAACAGGTGGCACAGTTTGAGACTGTGACGGATGGGCAGGCGGCCATCGACGCGCTGCGCGCAGGGCATTATGACGCGCTCATCACGGAGCTCATTATGCCGCGCGTGGATGGGTTTGAATTGCTGGAGCGGCTGGGCAACGGCCTTGTGGAAAACCCGCCGGCCGTGATGGTTGTAAGCGCCATGCGGCATGAGGATATGGTGCGTCAGGCATGCGCCATGGGTGCAAAATATTTCATGGTAAAGCCGGTCGATCCCGAAACGCTTGTAAAACGGATGCTCGATATGCTGGAAAACACATATCTTGGCCGTTCCCAGGTCTGCATGGCGGCAGCGCAGCCGAAAACCCTGGACGAAAAGATTACTGCGGTGTTCCTCGTGATCGGCATTCCTGCGCACATCAAGGGATACCATTATCTGCGCGAAGCAATCCGCATGGTATATTTTGAGCCGGAACTCATCAACCGCATCACAAAAGAGCTGTATCCCGGCATCGCAAAGCGCTTTAATACCTCGGCATCCAAGGTGGAACGTGCGATTCGCCATTCGATTGAGGTCGCCTGGACGCGCGGCAAAATTGAAAACATCAACCAGCTGTTCGGATACAACATCTATTCCAAGAATGATAAGCCTACAAACGGCGAATTTATCGCGCTTGTGGCCGATAAACTCATTATGGAGGATGCGCGGGAGCGCACGCGGCAGGAGATTCGTGACGTCGGCTGATGCAGGCGGCAGGAGAAAAAAGAAGGAATTTGCGCGCCGCGGCCACAGGCCGCGGCGCGATGCAGGATGTGCCGCATGCCCGCGCAGGGAAACGGGTTTTCCCAGGAAGGATAAAAAGTTAAAAATTTTACAGGGGAAATGCATTTATACGGCCTATGCAGCATGATATACCATGTCAAAAAAGCGGTTCACAGATTATTCACATACCCTGCGCCCTAAAACGGGCGTTTTGTGGATAAGTCTGTGGAGAGTGTGGATAACTCCCCTGCGAATAGGGCAGAACGCGCATCGTTCCAAGTCAATATTTGATTAATTTCAAAGAAATGACAAAAGCCGCAGCCGGATTGCATGAGCGCGTTGCAAGTCCTGCATCATGCATAAAGCGAAGCGCACCTTCATAGATATGGACTGATACAGCCATACGATTGGGAGGGAAAACGATGGAACTGCAATTTAGCGACTTGGGCGCCACGCGCCTCGTGCTCCGGGCAACGTCGCAGGCGCTTGTGGAAGGGGATCTGCCCTTACCCGAAGGGCGGCAAAGCGCGGAGGTGCTTTGCGCGGATGGCGGCGTCACGATTACGGGCGCTGCCGTGAACGAGGGTGCGGTCACGGTTGAAGGGCGCGTGCGCGTGGAGCTGATTTGCCGCGACGGGGATGAAGTGTTCGCCTTTGCATCCAGCGCGGCGTTCCGCCATTCGCTCCCTGCGCCGGGGGCAAAGGAAGGGATGGAAGCGGAGGCATACGCTACGCTGCAAACGCTTTCCGTGGAGCAGGCGGGGGCGCTTACGCTTTCGGCGGTGTTGGATGTGGAATGCCTGGTGCTGCGGGAGGAGCCGCTGCGCGTGCTCGCAGGCATCAAGGGCGCGGAGGATCTTGAGTGTAAGCAGCGGAGCTATGAAACCGTGCGCTACGATGTGCTTGGGCAGGAAACGGTGCGCATTCGTGAGGACATGAGCGTACCGAATATTGCGGGCGTGCTGCGCGCTTCGGGCGCATGCCAGATCCGCGACATCCGTGTGGGCGGGGACACGGCTGTTTCCGAAGGCACGTTAACCGTTACTGCGCTCGCCGTGGGTGCGGACGGGAAGCTGATGCAGCTTGTGCAACACGTGCCGGTAACGCTTGAAACGGAGGCAGATGCTGCGGGCCGGAACACAGCATCTGCTACAGCCACGGCAGAGGTGGAATCGCTTGGGCTTGCACCGATTGGCGAAAACAGTGGGCTGATGAGCGTGGAAGCGCGCATCGCGGTGCGTGTGGAAGCGCCGCGGATGGAGACGATTACCCTGCCGCAGGATGCATACGCGCCATCCCTTCCGCTTTCGTGCGTGCGGGAAGAAGCGCAGCTTCTGCTGCGCGGGGAAACGGCATGCTTCCGGTTCGGCGCATCCGAAACGCTCAGCATACCGGATGGCATGCCGGAATGCTACCGCGTGGCATATTGCGCGGCGCGCCCGGTCGTGACTTCCGCTTCGGTGGAGGATGGGCGGCTTGCAGTAGAGGGTTTGCTGTTTACGCGCGTGTTGTATCAAACGGAAGGCGGCATGCTGTATGCCTTTACGGAGGATATCCCATTCCGATCTGAAAATTCCGGCGCAGGTGCGTTCCCGGAAGCACGGGCGCAGGTGCGCATGGTTTCCGCAACGGCCTCGGGCGCGGGGCGCAGCGTTGAGTTTTCCTATACAATTCAGATTTCAGCACAGCCGTATGCGGTTGTAAAGACCGCTGCCGTAACGGGAATGGAGGAGTGCCCACAGGAGGCATGCCCGCGCGGCATAGTAATTTACTTTGCGGGGGAAGGGGAGACGCTTTTTGATGTGGGGCGCCGCTTCAACCTTCCGCGCAAGCGCCTGCTTGACACAAACCCCGGCCTTTCGGAAATGCTGGCCGACGGACAGAAGCTGGTGCTGCTGCTCTGAGCGCTAAAAATTCCGAAACTTCGGCCACGGCTGGCGGCATATGAGCCCCCTCAAAAACGGGTTCGTTCGGTTCTTTCTGCAAACAGCGGCTGCGCCCTTTGCCAAACGCCGATAAGGAAGCACCGCCAGCGAACTAACTTAACGGCTGACAAACAGGGTTGCTACGAAGAACGGGCAAGAAGTCAACAGTTTCTTGCCCGTTCTTTCTATCCCCATTATCTTGTGTCAAAAAAGCAAATGTTACGCAATAGAACGTCGTTTTCAGGGGTCGGAAAAAACCTTACCACCCTGTTTCTGCGTCCGCAAAGTCGCACAAACAGCTGAGTGGCTCTGCTATCTACTCAGCAATTGAAATTTGACGAGCTGAAGATCATGCTCATAACTGAAAAAAGACATTTTAAAGCTTTCTTGCCTTAAAGCACACTGATATCGGAACCATTTTTGCTTTCTTAGTTTTGTCACTGTTGTCATCCACAGATTCCATGGTTTGCTTATCATTTTGCTCAACCATTTCCTCAATAATAAATCCAGCCTTCGCCAAGGCGTTTATGTAGGTTGATATTTTTCGATTGCATAAAATTATTTCACTTTCATCAACTGGAATAGTAAAATAAGATTCGTCAAAATAGCTCTTATTAAAAACTAACTGGTTGCTTTCAATTACATCATTACGTTGACCGTACGACCAAGCAACGCAGTAATTTAAAGTATGATGCCAACTGAATATAAAGACGCCGTCTTTTTTTAAGTAAGAAGCAATTTTATTAAACGTGCCTTGCAAATCAGTTGTCCAACCTATCCCATAAATTGAATAGACGTAATCAAAATAGTTCTTGGGAACGTCCAAATCAGCTTCCATGGGAGAGCATATAAGCTTTGCAGTATAGCCGTTTTCACGCAAATAAGTAGCAGCGTTTTCCAACTGCTTGTGTGATAAATCAATTCCCCATAATTCAGCAGCATTTCTATCCGCAAGGTATTTTAACGAATGCCCGCTGCCACAACAGATTTCTAATGCCTTTTTCCCAGAAATATCTCTAAAAAAATGCAAATCATCTTCAGAAACAAATTTGACGCCGTATGTAGGAAGCGCAGTTGTACCGAACCATGAATCTGCATTCTCATCCCAATAATTTTTATTTTTGCTAATTATTTCCTTTGGCTGCATTGTTCATTCTCCCCGCGTTATATGAATAATCTTTCTAGATAAATTCCGATTCGCCACTTGCTTAAATTATATTTTACCATAAGCCCATCAACATTTCTATCACAACAGATATACCATTCGCCTGCTCATTGTGAGCAGGCGAATATTTTTCACTTTCGTTTGGAAGCTTTGCCCTATCGCCACCGTAGCAGTAGCGAGAAATGTGGAAACAGGCTATACTGTTTCTATGCTTGCTCCGTAGTTGGTACAGTATATATAGAATAGAGTAGAAAAGGCAGGGCGGCATAGCTCAAGCTATGCCGCCCTGCAACGAGATTAAATTACTTCCTTACAGGTGTGCGCCCTTTACGCGCAGCCTTTTCTGCTTTGAAGACGGAGGGAGACAGCGTTCAGCCGTCTGCGGCAGCCCGGACGGTGGCTTTCATCAATGGAAGCGCCAGCACGAATTTCCAGATGGCCCCGGGTTCATGGGTGCGGATGGCAGTCACGCGCGCGGCGGGTGGCAGTTCGAAGCGGCGGCCTGCTGCGAACGGAAGCTTGTAGAGGTCTACAAGCGGGAAATGCAGAGAAATGGGCGCTCCTTCCGCCGTGCCTTCATAGGAAATGCCGCTGCGGTCAAGCGTGACAATGCCCTCCCCCACATCCACATGGTCAAGCGCATGCTCGTCCGTGTGATATTGCAGCGAACAGGGAGCGGCCAGCCGGTAATCGGGAGCGCGCATTTCATCGCGCAGGGCTTCGCGTTCAAAATCCACCCAGGCAAGCGGGGAAGCCGGGATAATATCCTCCGGCCCGGCCGGAGAAAGGAAGCCGTACCCATCCATAAGGCCGCGGTTGCCGCAAGCCGTGCAGAAAATGGCGTTCCCCTCCGTGCGCATGGCAAACTCCCGGCCGCATTTGGGGCAGCGGTACAACATCAGGTGCAGCCCTTCCGCCGGGTTCTTTGCATGGAAGGGGACGCGCGTCTGCGCCTGCCAGGCATATTCATCCTGAAACATCCCCGCCTGGATGCGGGTATAAAGCGCTTCGTTGGAAAGGGTGGGCAGTTCCTCCGCCGTGGCGACGAGCGTTACGTCCGTTTCCACACGCCCGCGCCTGCGGCTTGGCCCCCATTTGGGCCGTGTCAGATAGCTGCCCTTGGTGCGTACGGCATAAACAGGCGCTTTCAGCAGCTTGCAAAGGCGCGCCGTACTTTCCGGGAAGGTTCCTGTGCGGCCGGTGCCGTTGACCTCGCCTTCCGGGTACAGTAGGATGCTGCCGCCCGCAGAAACAAGCGCGCGCATATCGCGGATGGCCGCAACGTCGGCCGTGAACTGCTCCTTGCGCACACAATGCATGAAACGCAGCAGATAACACAGCGGCTTTTGGTTGAAAAAATAGGCGGAGACAAGGAAGTTGAGCCGCTTGGGGTAAAGGGCCGCAATGGCAAACAGAAAATCTATGTTGGATGCGTGGTTGCCGAGCACGGTGACGGGACCGCGCTCCCCGCGTATGGGGAGCGACTTCGGCCTGTGGAATCCATATCTCAGGCGCAGGTACGGCCGCAGCAGAAGGGCAATAAGGCCGTATAAAACGGGCGGTTGCGGTTTGACCTTGTCCGGGCGCTTGTGCTTTTTTAAAGGGGTATGTTCCATATGAAATCACCGAAATTACCACGCAGGCGAATCGCCGGTATTTAAAAACCAGGATGCTTCCGATGCGGAATAACCATCCGGGCGGGGCGCGACATACAAAAAAGGGGCGCTCCGCACCCCTTTAGTATAACACCTTTGTGCCCTGCAACGGAAGCGGGCGCGCCGCTTATTTTATTTTACGGCATTCGAGATAGTAACGCTTTTCGTTTGCTTCGCCCATGGAGAACGTTTTGCGCGGCAACGCGCCATCGAACACCACGGTGGGGAAGAAAGCGCTCTTGGCCATCGGCGGCAGCAGGAACCCGAGGTTTCCGGGCTTTGTTCCAAGGTCATAGACCACATCCGCGCCGTGAATGTAATCGATCGTGGCTTCCGGGAAAGCCTTGAGCATTGCATCAAGCGCGTTTTGCAGCGTGCCGACCTCAAGCTGCGCCGCGGGCGCGTTCACCTTCAGGTAGCCATAGCTGCCGGCGGTCACAAATGGGAGAAGGTGGCCGCCGCATGTTGCGGCAATCTTCAAAGACGCTGCGCATTCTTCCTTGGTGGCAAAGCGGTTCATTTTGCAGGCGCCGTTGTCCAGGGCAAGCCGCTCCAGCAGCCAACGCAGCGCTTTTTCGGGATCCAGGTTGAACAGCACCCGGTGGATGGGCTCAAACAGGATGCCTTCGTCATGGATATTCTCAAGCTCCACGAGCGCATAGCGCGCGGGGTGGTTCTCCTGCTCGGCCGGGGAAAGCGTCTGCTTCAGGGCCTCCCAGTTGGCTTTCGCGGTGGCGAAGGAATGGTTGCCATCGCCCATCGCAAAGAGCATGGGCTTTTTATCCGCGCCGTATTGCTCCGCAAATCGGGTGGGGTCTGCAAGCGCTTCCAGCGCGCGGAGCACGCCTTGAATCCTGCCCGCATCGCGAACCATATATCCTTCGATGTGGCCGCCGCCAAGCATGAGCTCAAAATTGTAAAGCCTGTTTCCTGCAGTTGCGGCGTCTGCGAGCGGCTCGATGACCGTGTGCTGCGGGTCGTCGATCAAAACGAGGATGTGCGGCAACTCAAGCGCGGCATCCTTGCGGATGCGCAGGCGCGGCGGAATGCGCTCCACAATCGTGCCTTCCGATGCGCGGATGAGCGTTTCGGAGCCACGGCTGTAATCGTATTGCTCAAGGTCGAGCGCGACAACAAGGCCGCTGCGCGTTTTGCCATCCACGGTGCGGCGCACAAACACAAAGCCTTCTCCGCGGCTTTCCAGCGTGCCGTCCGCCATGTAGCGATCCATGGTGGCGTTAATCGCTGCAATGCGCTCGGCTTCACCCGGTTTGTCGAGATACATTTCAGGCAGCATCAGGCGCAGGGTGGAGGGCGCTTCGCCGACGATGCGCTCAGCTTCTTCCCAGTAATCGGGCTGCGAGGTGAACTGATCGCAGGCGACGACGGCCCATTTTTCCATGGATACGCCTTCGTGCGGCAACAGGATGTCGGGAACTTTGACGCCGATGGAGTTTTTGAACATGGGATGCCTCCGTTAAGATAAAAAGATTAAAGTTTAAAGTAAGAAAAAGGGGGAGCTGCTGCGCTTCGGTTCAGGCGATGGTGGTGCCCGCTTTGCCTTCAAGCGCGAGAGCGGCCTTATCCAGCGAGGTAATGATCGCCCTGCGGCCGGGCTTGCTTTCCACAAACTTTACGGCAGCCTCAATCTTGGGCAGCATGGAGCCGGGCGCAAAATGCCCTTCGGCAATATAACGCTTCGCCTCCGCAACGCTGAGCGTGTCAAGATCCTTCTGATCCGGCTTTTTGAAATTGATGCTCACCTTTTCCACGGCCGTGAGGATCACGAGCGCGTCGACGTCAAGATCTTCGGCAAGACGTTCGCTTGCAAGATCCTTATCGATTACGGCTGCCACGCCTTTCAGATTGCCTTGTGCGTTGCGCACAACGGGAATGCCGCCGCCGCCCACGGTGACAACGATAAACCCATTATCCACCAAACAGCGCACTGCGTCAAGTTCCACGATTTCCACCGGCATGGGGGAAGCAACAACACGCCGCCAGCCGCGGCCTGCGTCCTCCTTCATGACATAGCCCTTCTGCGCGGCGATGGCCGCGGCCTCTTCCTCGGTATAGAACGGGCCGATGGGTTTGGAAGGGGTTTGAAATTTGGGGTCGTGCGCATCGACGACAACCTGCGTTACAACCGTGGCCACAGGGGTGCTGTTGCCGCGGCTGCGCAGCACCTTTGAAAGCCCCTGCTGGATATGATAGCCAATCATGCCCTGGCTCATTGCACCGCAAACATCGAACGGCATCGCAGGCGTAACCGGCTCCGCATATTCGTTCTGAATGACCAAGCGGCCCACCTGCGGGCCATTGCCGTGCGCCAGAACAATTTGATATCCTTTTTCCAGAATATCGGCGATATAAACGGAGGTCCTTTCAACCACTTCAAGCTGTGCTTGCGCAGTTGCCGGCTTTCCTGCTTCCTGAAGGGCATTTCCACCAAGTGCAATCACGATTTTGTTCACGATGGCAGTCTCCTTTGTTTTTGATCATTGAGATTTGGGCGGATTCTCCGCGTGGAACGCGGGTTGCATATTATGTTTGCATATCCTTAGTATATACATCTGAATGTTCTTGTCAACAGCTTAAAATTTTTTAGCAAACGGGTGTGCGGGCCGGTTTGACAGCGCGCTGCGTGCAACGATATAATAAGGCCGGAAAAGGAGGGCTTCGGCTTGAAAACAAACCTCAGGCAATTCTGCTTTTGCGCGGTGTTTACCGCACTGTGCGCCGTGTGTGCGCAGATTCAGATCCCACTGCCGATGGTGCCCATCAACCTTGCTCTGTTTGCGGTGCATCTTGCGGGCGCGCTTCTTGGCGCAAAGCGCGGCGTTGCGGCAGTGGCCGCCTATGTGATGCTCGGTGCGCTCGGCGCGCCGGTGTTTGCGGGCTTTGCAGGCGGGGTGCAGGTCATCATGGGGAAAACCGGGGGCTATCTTTTGGGCTACCTGATTGCGGCGCTGCTCGTGGGGCTTTTGCGGGCGCGGTGGGGCATTGGATATTGGAGGCTTTGTTTTGCGATGGCGCTCGGCACTGCGGGATGCTATTTTTTCGGCACGGTTTGGTTCATGGCGGTCACGGGAACGGGCATATGGACGAGCCTTGTATTCTGCGTGTTCCCGTTTCTTGCGGGCGACGCGCTCAAAATTGCCCTTGCGGCATATCTGGCGCGGCGGCTTGCCGCACCGCTCCGCACGCTTGGCGGAGAAATGTGAAACCAAATGGATTTTAATGAATCTAATATTGAAGGAGAAGCTGCTTGTATGGATGAAAAGAAGGCATATTCCTTTTTTTGCAACGCGGAATGTGAATATTTTCCCTGCCATAAGACGAACGATCCGGAGAATTTCAATTGCCTGTTCTGCTATTGCCCGCTTTATGCGCTTGGTGACCAATGCGGCGGGAATTTCACCTATACGGAAAACGGCGTCAAGGACTGCAGCAATTGCATGATCCCCCATAAGCGCGGCACGGGATATGATTATGTCATGCAGCGCTTCGGAGCGATCATGGACCTGGCCAGGAAGAAGGCGTGAACCCCGCTTCGGCAAGGTCGTTTACGGGCGGCAGACAGGCGTTTTCCCTGCAAATGTAATATGTGGTGCGCCCATCCTTAAGCGGGTAAGCTTCTGTGGGCGCATGCAGCACAACGAGCGCCGTCCCGAAGGGGAAGCGGTTGGCCAGCCCTTCGGCATCTTCTTCATTTTCCAGCACACACACGACTTTTGCCTGCGGGCGGGAGCAGAGCAGCGCAAGCAGGAAGAAGCAGTGTCCGGCAGGGTGTGATTCCGCCCCGGCTGCAAGGAAGCGCAGTTGGGCTTCCGCCCGCGAGCCGAAGCGCGCCTCATCATACAGCAGGCTGAGCTGCACGAGCACATATGCCATCATGGAATTGCCGCTTGGCATTGCGCCGTCATACGTTTCCTTGGGCCGCAGGATCAGCGGCTCGTTTTGTTTGCCGGAAAGAAAATATCCTCCCCCTTCCGCATCATGGAACAACGCTTCCGCCCGTTCGGCGAGCGCCGCGGCTTTTTCAAGATAAGCATCCTGGAACGTAGCTTCGTACAACGAAAGATAAGCGAACGCCAGCGCGGCATAATCATCCAAAAAACCCGGGCCGAGCAGGCGACCGGAACACCAGCCCACATGCGGTTCGCCGGCGGGCATAAGAACCTCTTGCGCGAAGGCGCAGGCGCGCTCGGCGGCATACAAATATTCCGCTTCGCCCGTGACGGAAAAAAGCCCGGCAAGCGCTGCAATCATCAAGCCGTTCCACGCTGTTAAAACCTTATCGTCCAAATGCAGGTGTGTGCGCTCTTTCCGATAGGCGCGCACCCGCGGCAGGTATTGCTCAAACACATCCGTAAATTCCTCGGCATGCAGCAGGTTCGGAATGCTTTTCCCCTCGAAATTGCCGCCGGGCGAGATGCCGTAATAGCGGTTGAACAGCGTGCCGATGTCCGCGCCAAGCAGGCGGGGCAGCTCGGCTGTATCGAATGTGTAATATTTCCCTTCCACCCCTTCGCTGTCCGCATCTTCTGCACTGTAAAATCCTCCCGCAGGCGCCGCGAGCTCACGCAAAACATAGCCCGCCGTCTTTTCGGCCACAGTCCGGTAAAGCGGGTTGTGCGTGAGGCGGAAAGCCATGCTGTATGCGAGGATCAACAGGGCGTTGTCATAAAGCATTTTTTCAAAATGGGGAACAAGGAACCGGCGGTCTGTGGAGTAACGCGAAAATCCGCCGCCGATGTGATCGAATATGCCGCCGCGGTAAAGCTGAAGGAGCGTTTTTTCCGCCATGGCAAGCGCCCTGCTATCCCTTTTGAGCGCATGGAGCGCAAGCAAAAACATCAGGTTATGCGCGGCAGGGAACTTCGGAGCAGACCCGAAGCCTCCGTACTTCGCGTCAAACGTTGCACGGAAATGGGAGAACGCCCGCTCCACCAGTGCGGGAGAAGGTTCCGCGCCATGGCGCACATTGGTTGTGAGCGCCTTCACAACCGTATCTCCGCTTTTTAAAAGTGCGTCGCGGTCCGTTTGCCAAAGCGCGGCGATGCTTCCGAGAAGTTCGAGCAGCGCCGTCTTCGGAAAATATGTGCCGGCAAAAAACGGCTTTTGCCCGGCGGTCATGAAGATGCTTGTCGGCCAGCCGCCGCTGCCGGTGTATGCTTCGCATACGCGCATGTAGACGGTGTCAACGTCCGGCCGTTCCTCCTTATCTACCTTAATGGAGACGAAATGCGCGTTGAGAAACGCGGCAACCTCCGCATCCTCAAAGCTTTCATGCGCCATTACATGGCACCAGTGGCAGGTTGAATAACCGATGCTCAGGAACACCGGCTTATCCTCCCGCCGTGCGGTTTCAAACGCTTCCGCACCCCATGGATACCAATCCACAGGGTTGGCGGCATGCTGGAGCAGATAGGGGCTCGTTTCGTGCTGTAGGCGGTTCATATCAAATTCCTTATCCTGCATTCTGTTGCTTTCCGAGGACGGCAGGCATAGTATGAACCAGAAACGAGGTGAAACCTATGCAGAACAACCGGCAGAAAGCGGGAATACAAACTTTGTTTTCCGGGCTTGGCGCAAACCCGGGTGCGGTTGCGCGGGTGAGCGGGGATGCCGCGCATCCGCAGCTGCGCGGGGTCGTGCGCTTTTATCCGGCGGGAAGCGGAACGCTTGTGCTCGCGGAATTCCACGGCTTGCCGTATGACGCGGCGCACTGTGCGGAAAACATCTTCGCGATGCACATCCATACGAACGGAAGCTGCGCCGGGGATGGCGGCGCGTTTGCCGGCGCGGGCGGGCATTACAACCCGGCGGGCTGCCCGCATCCGGCGCATGCGGGGGACCTTCCGCCGCTGTTCTCAAACCGGGGATATGCGTTTTCCGCAGTCTATACGGAGCGCTTTACCGTGCGGGAAATCCTGCAACGCACGGTCATCCTCCATAGCCAAAGGGACGATTTTACATCCCAGCCGGCAGGCGATGCCGGCAGCCGCATTGGCTGCGGGATAATCGAGGGGTAAAGCGCCGCTGCGTCAGTAGTTTTCGGCTTTCCGCTCAAAGAAGGATTGCGCATACCCGCAGGCAGGACAGCGCTCAGGCGCCTCCGGGCCAGTGTGCAGGTAACCGCACTGACGGCACATCCAGACCGTTTCTTCGCTTTCCTCGGAAAAAACGCGGTTTTTGCGGATGCTTTCGAGCAGGCGGAGATAGCGCTCCTCATGGCCCTGCTCAACATCCGCAACGCGTGCGAATCGCTCGGCGAGGGCGTGAAACCCCTCTTCGCGCGCCTCGCGCGCCATGCGGGCATACATGTCGGCCCATTCCATGTGCTCACCCTCGGCGGCGGTAACAAGGTTTTCGGCGGTGCTACCGATGCCGTGGAACTCCGCATACCACATCTTGGCATGTTGGCGCTCCTGCATCGCTGTTTGCTCAAACAGCGCGGCAATCTGTTCATATCCTTCATTGCGTGCAGCTTCCGCAAAAAAACAATATTTATTGCGCGCTTGCGATTCGCCGGAAAAGGCATCCATCAGGTTTCGCCCGGTCTGCGTGCCGGCATATTTGTGGTCGCGCTCCACCTCTGCAACGGGTTTGAATTTGGAAGCGGGAGCTTTGCAAACAGGGCATTGGCCCGGCGCGCTGTCCCCTGTGTGGACATACCCGCAGACGGTGCAAACGTATCGGTTCATGAATTGCACTCCTTTCAAAATCCGGCTTTCAACGAAGCCGCTTTTTTCAGGATTCCCGGAACAACGCCGCTTCATGCGGCGCATGCTTGCGCCCTGTGTGCAATAAGGCTTACAATAAAGCCAAACTGCAAAGGGCATATTGACGGAAGGAAAACGGTTTGAATTATATCGAAACGACATTTGGAGAAGCGGAGGGACGTCCCGTAAAACGGCTGACACTTTCTGAACAGGGCTACCGCATTTCGCTTTTGAACTATGGCGCAACGCTGCAAAGCCTTGTCCTGCCCAATGGGCTGGACGTTTGTCTGGGTTATGATGCGCTTGCGGATTATCAAAAGCGGGACGGCTGTTTGGGAGCGACGATAGGGCGCTATGCAAACCGCATCGGCGGCGCGGCGTTTACGCTCAACGGGAAGGAATACCGCCTCAACGCGAACGAGGGCGAAAACCAACTCCATGGCGGCGCGCATGGCTTTGACAAACGCGTGTGGGATTACGCTCCCGTGCCGGGCGGCATTGCGTTTTCCCGCGTTTCGCCGGAAGGGGAGGAAGGTTTCCCGGGGGCGCTTGCGGTGACGGTCACATACACCCTCCTGCGGGATGGAATTTGCATCCGCTACGAGGCGGAGAGCACGCGCGATACATTTGTGAGCCTCACAAACCATGCATATTTCAACCTGGCGGGGCACGGAAATGGCAGCGTGCTCGACCATACGCTTGCCCTTGCAGCAGAGGAATACACGCCCGCCGGTGCGGACAACCTGCCATTCGGCAGGCTTGCGCCTGTTGCGGGCACGGCGCTTGACTTCTGCACGGAAAATTCGCTTGGTGCGCGCATCGGGGATGCGTTGCTTGCGCCTCTGCATGGCTATGACCACAATTTCGCGCTTTCGGGCAGGGGGATACGCCGCGCGGCAAAGCTTTCCTGCCCACGCAGCGGCGTTTCCATGGCGGTGGATACCACAATGGAAGGCATGCAGCTTTACACGGCGAATTTCCTTTCTGCACGCGCCGGCAAGGGAGGCGTGCAATACGAACCCTATTCCGGCGTATGCCTGGAAACGCAGCGCTTTCCGGATGCGATGCATCATGCGGCGTTCCCATCCCCGCTGCTGCGCGCAGGCATGCGGTACGACGAACGGACGGAATACCGGTTCACGCTTGTATAAACGCCTTCGGCTCTACGGAGCGTGGATAGCGCAGGCCGGGCGCATGTGCTATACTTTCTGCAAGAGGTGAAGAAAAATGGATTGCGCAAAGGCGGGGCGGCTGATCCGTACCCTGCGGCTGGAGCGCGGCCTGACGCAGGCAGAGCTTGCCGAGGTGCTTTGCGTCAGCCCCAAAACGGTTTCAAAATGGGAAAACGGAAAAGGCTACCCGGATATTTCGCTTTTGCCGGCGCTTTCGGACAGCCTTGGCGTGGCGCCGGGAACGCTTCTTTTGGGCGAACTCTGCGCAAATGACGTTGTGGGAGGAAACATGAAGAAAACAAAATACGCTGTTTGCCCTGCATGCGGCAGCATTACGCTTACCACCGGGGAGGCGGAGATCACCTGCTGCGGCAGGAAACTCGCTGCCCTTGTGCCGAAGAAAGCGGATGTGGGGGAGAAACTCACCGTTGAACCGGTGGAAAACGAGTGGTATATCACGAGCGCGCACGCGATGACGAAGGAGGATTATATCTCCTTTGTGGCGTTTCAGACGGGAGACCGGGTGCAGCTTATCAAGCAGTACCCGGAATGCGATTTGCAGGTGCGCATTGAACGCCGGGGGCACGGGATGCTTCTTTGGCACAGCGCAAAGGAGGGTTTGCTGTATCAGCTGATTTAGCGGATGCGGCACGCAACGCGGGAAAACGCAAAGCCGGGCGCCGGAGGCATAACGCTTCCGCCCGGCTGTTTTTGTGCAGTGCGTTGCCGTACTTATGCATGCATTGCACCCTGCGCCTTTTCCGCAAAGCGCTGCCAGCCTCCTGCACGGAAACGCAGTACAAACAGCAGGCCGCGGAAACACTCATCCGCCGCCATGCCGATCCAAAGCCCCACAAGGCCCATGCCGAAATGCACGCCGAGCAGCCAGCCCAGCCCCACGGCGATGAACCAGGTGGAAAACAGCGCCGCGCCCACGGGGAAACGCACATCCCCTACAGCGATGAGGCATCGTACCATCGTGATGTTTACCGAACGGCCCAGCTCCAGCGCAAATTCCACAAGGATGATTTGCCGCGCAAGGGCAATTATGGCAGGATCCTGCGTAAAAATACCGAAAATCGGCGCTGCGAAAACATAAATCAGCAGGTTCAGGCTTTCCGATACCGCGATGGACGCAAGCACGGAGCGCCAAACGCGCGCCCGCACGGAGCCGAGCTCGTTGCGGCCAACGAGGTACCCAACCACGATTTGCGTTGCCTGCGCGATGGCTACGGAATAAAGGTACATGGCGTTTGCCATCATATAGCAGTAAATTTTTGTGTTGATTGCCGCCGTGCCGAGCCGGTTCACGAACTTCATGATGGTAAGCTGCGAAAGCTGGTAAGAAAACGTTTCGCTGCCGCAGGGGAGGCTGATGGCGAGCGTGCTGCGCAGCTCCCGCACGGGGAAGGGCTTTGCAAGCAGGCGGGGCAGGAAGCGCGCATCTGTGCGTTTATAAAGGAACACGAGCGCAAGGGCGAAGCCCACAACCTTGCTCACATCCGTGGAAATTGCAGCGCCCGCTGCGCCGAGGCGCGGGAAACCGCAAAAGCCGTTGATGAGCAGCGCGTTGAGGCCGATGTTGAGCGTGTTCATTACAACGGCGGTCAGCAGCACTTCTTTTACAAGGCCATAGCTGCGCAGAATGGCGCATACGAGCATGTATGCGCCCTGCACCGCAAGGCAGAGGGTGACGAGGCGCGTGTATTCCGCCGCTTCGGCGATGAGCGTATCCGGCACGCTGATGAGGCGGAACAGCGGCTCCGGGAAAAGCAGCAGTACGGCGGAAAGCAACAGCCCAAAGAGCAGCACGAGCAGTGCCGAAACAGAGCTGACAACGCTCACACGCCGTTTGTCCCCTGCGCCGAGGGATTGCGAAGCAAGCACGGTTGCACCCGTGCAGAGCATGTTAAGCACGAGAATGGCGATGTTGATGATCTGGTTCGCATTGCCGACCGCACCAACGGAATTCTGTGAATAGCTGCTGAGCATGGCCTGATCGGCATTGCCCACAAGAAGCTGGAGCAAAAGCTCAAGAAAGATCGGCAGGGACATCATAAACACCCTGCGCGAGGTAAATTCCTTCGTTTCCATATCCCCTTCTTTTGCCGGGCGGCCCGGCGGGTAAAAACTTTTATATCACGCGCAAAAACGCGCATAAACATACGCTGTAAGCCTGAAAAAGTATAGCATTTTCAACCTGAAATGCAAGCGGTTTTTACAGAAATGCGCAAATAAAAAATGGCGTTTCCGCCATTTTTTGTCGGGGTTGGTCTGTGGGTCAGCGGCTCTTGCCGCGGCTTGTGACCGGAACGCGGTCCACCACGCGGCCGTCCCGCACGAAATAAATCGCGTCAAACAGGTTAACGGTCGTGCAGCAGTGGCCGGGGATCAGGCGCAGCTTATCTCCCGCAGCGCATCGGTTGGCGCAATACGCCACACAGTGTTCTTCGCTCATGTTCACGGAAGCTGCGGGAAAATTTGCGAAAACGGGATTGCCCTGATCCACGCCGATCGTCTTGAGCCCCGCATCACACACCACATGCTCCGCATCCGCGCTGACCACGGTGGAAAGCAGGAACAGGCTGTGCTCGAACCCAACGCCCACGCGGTCATACGCAGCGTCCATGAAAAGGTAGGTCCCCGCCTGCACTTCCGTGTAAGCGGTGTCCGCGCCGCGCAGCTCCACGGTGCCGGTGCTCGCGCCGCTGACTTCAGGGACATCAACGCCGTTTTCATGCAGGAACGCGAGCAATTCGCGCAGCCGCCCTTCGATGCGGGCAGCCTCACGGGAGCGGCGGGCAAAATCTTCCGCATGGGAAAGCTGCCCGGCATAGGCCTGAATTCCCAGGAACGAGAGGTGCGGCGCCGCAAGGACCGCTTCTGCAAGCGCGAGCGCCTCCTGCGGCGTTGCAACGCCGCAGCGCCGCATGCCGACTTCGTATTCAACAAGGCAATGGATGGTGGTGCCGAAGGCGGCAGCTGCCGATTCCAAGGCGCGAATGTTTTCAAGCGTATCCACGCAGACGGAAAGCCGGCAGCAGCCGGCAAGGTAGCCAAGGCGCATGAGCTTTGCGGGCTCCACCACCTGATTTGCAATGAGCACATCCTCCACGCCGGACTGGATCAGGTCTTCCGCTTCGCTCAGCTTAGCGCAGGTAATCCCCTTTGCGCCGCCTGCAAGCTGCATATGGGCAATGGCGGTGCATTTGTGGGATTTATAGTGCGGGCGAAGCGCCACGCCGAGCGGACGCAGCAGATCCATCGCGCGGGTTTGATTCCGTTCAAGCACATCAAGATCGACGATGAGGGCCGGGGTTTCCAATTGTGATACAAACATGGGGATCCTCCTGTCGCAAGCGCGGTTTATTCTCTGCTCATCCTAGCACATTCTTCGGGCATGGTAAAGGGGCGGCTGCATTGAACCGCCCCGGAAAAACGACGGAATTCAGCCGGAATGCAGCTTACAGCAGCGTGCCGAGGCGGTGGATTCCCTCGCGGATCTCCTCTTTGGAGGCATTGGTGTAGTTGAGGCGGAAGGTGCGCACCGCCCTGGGCGCGGTATAGAACGGGTCGCCCGGTGCAACGGCTACCTTGCACTCCACGGCCTCGTAGAAGAAATCGAGCGCAGTCTTGCCTTCCGGCAGCGTGCACCAGATGAACATGCCGCCATCCGGCCTGGTGTAAGAAACGGAAGCGGGGAAACACTCCGCCATGGCATCGAGCATGGTTTTGCACTGGCTTTCATACAGCGCGCGGATCTCGGCGATGTGGCCGTCGTAATCGTTGTGGGTAAGGTAGTCGTAAAGCACATATTGTGAAAGGACGCTTGTATGCACATCGGAGGATTCCTTTGCTGCGGCAATCGTTTCAAGCAGCTCCGCATTCTTGCACACAAGGTACCCGACCCGCATGCCGGGCGTCGCCGTTTTGGAGAAGCTGCCGAGCAGAATGCAGTTATCAAACCGGCCTGCGGCGATGTAGGGCAGCGTTTTGCCGTCAAAGCGCAGCTCGCCGTAGGGATCATCCTCAATCAGGATGACATTTTTATCCCGAATGACATGATATACGGCTTCGCGGTTTTGGACGGAGTAGGTAAGGCCGGTGGGATTCTGGAAGTTCGGCACGGTATAGATGAATTTCACCTGCGGCGCCGCAAGCGCGGAGGCAAGGCCCTCAACATCCAGCCCGTCCTCGCTGAGTGCGACGGGATGGAACGTGGGCGCATATTGCAGGAAGGTCTGGAGTGCGCCAAGGTAGCCGGGCTCTTCCACAATGACGCCGTCGCCTGGGTCCAGGGTGACTTTGGCGATGAGGTCAAGCGCCTGCTGGGAGCCGGTCGTGATGAGAATATCGGCGGCGGTCACACCAAGACCGTATTTTTCGTTGCAGCGCGCCGCGATGAATTCGCGCAGCTCCGGGATGCCGGCCGTGAGCGAATATTGGAACAGCTTTGTGCCATAGCGTTCCACGGCATGCGCCATGGATTCGCCGAGCGCTTCCATCGGGAAGGAGAGCGGGCTGGGCAGACCGCCCGAAAAGGAGATGATTTCCGGATCCTGTGTGACCTTCAGCATGCCCTTGATGAAGGAGGGCGGGAGAGCTTTAACGTTTTTACAAAGCAACTGTTGGGTAGTGGTTTCCATAGCGGATGTCCTTTCTGTAAACTCAAAAATATATCCCGGCATGCTTGCGGCATGGCGTTGACGAAATTAATAATTATAAAAAATATATTATTTCTATCATAGTGACATCACGGCCAAAAAACAAGGGGAAAATCAAATTAATTGAGTGGAACTGCCCAAATAGGAAAAACATGCAGACTGTCAAAAAACCGGGATTGTCAAGGGCCGCAGCCCTTGACGTTCCATCCGGCTTCGGCGGCAGGTACGCCGAAACGGATGAAAGCCCTCAGGCTTTCGTACCTTGCGGCTTTTGCTGCCCGGGAGCGGAGCGAGAAGCAAAAGCCGTGAAATACTCGAAAAAGTGGCTGCCGCCACTTTTTCGACACGCTGAACATGGATGCATCCATGCTGCCGCAGAGTTGCCTCAGCGGGGTTGCTTGCTATCATAGGGCATGGGCGTTAAAATAAAAAGGTCCGGCGAAAACTGCAAGGAGGAAATAGATATGGACAATCATGCATATGCGTATTCGGTGCTGGAGAAGCTGAGCTTTTGCCGTGTTGCTGGCACGGAGGATGAGAAAAAAGCTGCGCAGCTGCTTCTGGCTGAAATAGAGGCGGTTGGGGGAAGCGGGGAATGGATGGAGTTCCCAATCCCCGCCTGCACGGTAACGCAGGAACGGATGCGCATCGTTTCTCCATACGCGCGGGAAGTTGAAGCGATCGGGTATGGCCGCTCCGGCGTGCTGCCCGAAGGCGGAAAAACGCTGAAATTCTATTATGCCGAGCGCGGCGCAGCGGAGGATTACGTCGGCATGGGAGACCTTTCCGATACCGCGGTGATGGTGAACTCCATTTCGTTTGATGCTTACCGCCTGCTGTGTGAAAAGCACGCAGCGGCGTTCATCGTGATGCGCGGCCTGCATTATGATACGCTTAAAACCGCGGATGCCTACCGCAGGAACTTGAGCGATGAAAAGCTGCAGTTTGGCCGCATCCCGGGCTTTATGATTTCCGCCAAAGACGCCACGGAGATGGTGCGCGACGGTGTGGATCGCGTACATCTTACGCTTGTGCAGAACGAGTTTGAAGCCACATCGCGCAATGTGCTCGCCGTGATCCCGGGCACGGAATACCCGGAGGAGTCTATCGCGCTGACTGCGCATTACGACAGTGTACCCGTTGGCAAAGGCGCGCACGACAACGCGTCCGGGGCGGCTGCGCTGATGCATATTTACCGCCATTTCCTCAAAAATCCGCCCAAGCGCACGCTGCGCTTCATTTGGTGCGGCGCGGAGGAGGGCGGCCTGTTTGGAAGTCAGGCCTACATCAAGCGCAACAAAGCGTTGCTGCCGCAGATCCGTCTTTGCTTCAACTTTGACATGTGCGGCACAACGCTTGGGGAAAACCATATTTCCGTTACCGGTGGGGAAGCGCTCAAGCATTTCACGGAGCAGTTCTGCCGCGAGGTCGGGCGCTCCTCGGTGGTGCGGGTGCGCGTGCAATCCAGCGATTCCGCTGTGTTTGCTGACCACGGAGTCCCTGCGATCGCCATCAGCCGCTATGCAGACAGCGCGGATTATCATGTGCATAGCGATGTGCTTTTCCCGTTGGGAGCGGAGCAGCTGTATCGCGATGCGGAATTTGCGGTGCGCTACATTGCACGCGTGGCGAACGCCATCGTCCTGCCCTTGGATACCACCATTCCGGAGGATATGAAAAAGGAGCTCGATAAGTATTTTGACCGGGATAAAACCAAAAGCAATGGGTAATCACGGCATTTTGGATCGTTATTCCGCCTTTTCAAACAAAACATATTCCGCAGGGTCAACGGCCTTCCCATCCAAGTAGAGCTCAAAATGCAGGTGACTTTTGTCGCCGCATTCCGAAATGGCCGTATCGCCGATTGTACCGATGGGATCACCCGCGTTCAGGCGTGCCCCCTCGCGCACGGGCGGCTCTTTTGCAAGGTTGGCATAAACCGCCAGCATGCCGTCCTTGCTTTTCACCTCTATGGTAACGCCGAGCGCATCATCTTCATAAACGGCCTCAACGGTGCCGGCAAACACGGCGTGGACCTCCGTGCCTTTCGGAGAGGCAACGTCAACGCCGGCGTGCGTCATCCATTGGTTCAGCGTGCGGGAATACAGCAGCGAATCCACTGCAAACCCCCAAATGATCTCGCCTGAAACGGGCGGGGAAGCCTTTGTGCGCGCAGGGGCCTTTGTGGGCCTTGGCGCCTGGGTGAAATCGGGAATAGGCGAGGGCGTGGGCGAAGGGGAAGGCGAAGGCGTGGGGAGGGGAAGGACGGGCGTACGCGCCGCTTCATTGAGCCGTTCATCGTTGGAATACGCCACGGGCGCATCCGTCGGGTTCGGCGTATCCTCCCCGCCCTGCGGGGCGGAAAAAGCCACCACTGCCGCCACACACAGCACCAAAATGCATGCGGTAAGCGCGATATAATATCCCCTGGCCCGGAAAAAGGCCGCTGCCTTTCCCTTAAACGCTGTGAAAGCCTGTCGGAATTTTTGCATGTTACAACACCTCCATCATTCTATCGCAAGAGCGCCCGGACGCCTGCGGCGGCGGGGCGATCCCTTCACCCGGTAGTGTTGCCTGTTTTTCGCTTTTTCAATCTTTTTTCACATTGTGCGGCTGACGGCGCGCGCGCGTCCGTGCTATAATGAAGAAAATGCAAGAAAGACGCGCCCGCAGGGGCGTTGGGAGGATGCGGCAAGGAATGGGTAAGGTTTGCACGGTCGGCGGACAGGCCGTGATGGAAGGCGTGATGATGAAGTCCCCAACGGGCATTGCCATGGCGGTACGCAAGCCGGACGGCACCATCGCCACACAGTATAAGCCGGAAAAATCGCGCGCGCAGAAGGGCACGTTCTATGGGCTGCCGGTTGTGCGCGGCGTGGTTGCGTTTGTGGAATCGCTCTCCATCGGCATGGGCACGCTGACCGAATCGGCAAAGCTCGCCGGCGAGGAGATCGACGAGGAACCGTCAAAATTTGAAAAATGGCTGGCTGCAAAGCTTGGCAAATCGGTTGAAAGCGTGATTATCGGCTTTGCGGTGGTCATCGCGGTGTGCCTTGCAGTGGGCCTGTTCTTTGTGCTGCCCACGCTTCTCGGCTCGCTGATCCTCGGCGGAAGCGAGGTCGCCTCCGTTTGGAAGAGCCTGACGGAGGGCCTTGTGCGCCTCCTCATTTTTCTGGGGTATATCGTGCTCTGTTCGCGGGTGAAAGATGTGCGGCGCGTATTCATGTACCACGGAGCGGAGCACAAGACCATCGCCTGCTACGAGGCGGAAGAGCCGCTTACCCCTGAAAACGCCATGAAACACAGCCGCCTGCATCCGCGCTGCGGCACGAATTACCTGTTCCTTGTGATGGCGGTTTCCATCCTGTTCTTTGCGGCCGTTGGCTGGAACGCAAACTTCCTCGTGCGCCTTGCATCCCGCATCATCTTCCTGCCGCTTGTGGCCGGAATTTCGTATGAAGTGCTGCGTTTTGCCGCGAAGCACGACAACCTGCTTACGCGCATCATCCGCGCGCCGGGCATGGGGCTGCAATACATCACCACCAAGGAACCCACGCCGGATATGCTTGAGGTGGCGATCACCGCGTTTGAACTTGCGATGGACCCGGAGGGCTTCGCCGCAAAGCAGGCTGCGGCGGAAACGAAAGAAGGCGAGACGGCCGCCGTGGAAACGGCCGCCGGACAGACGGAGGATGCAAAGGCGAGTGACTGAACAAACATGCAAAACCATACGCGAGGCGCTGCGCGCGGCACAAGCCGCGCTCGCGCCCGTTGCCGGGGAAGAAGCCGCACGGGAAGCGCGGCTTTTTTTCTGCCATGCGCTTGGATGGGATATGGCGCGCCTGCTTTCGCGCCAAAGCGACATATTTCCCGGGGAATATGAAAAAATGCTCGAAGAAATGCTTGCGCGGCGGCTTGCGGGCGAACCGCTGCAATATATTCTGGGCGAATGGGAGCTGATGGGTTTGCCGTTTCGCGTGGATGCGCGGGCGCTCATTCCCCGGCAGGATACGGAAACGCTTGTGGAGGCTGCGCTCGGCCTCATAAAGGAGCGCGGATATCGCACGGTGCTGGATCTTTGCTGCGGCACGGGCTGCATCGGCATCAGCCTTGCGGCGCTTTCCGGCGCGGCGGTTACGCTTGCGGACATCAGCGTGGATGCGCTTGCCCTTGCGCGGGAAAATGCGGAGAAAAACGGCGTTTGCGCCCGCGTGATGGAAACGGACCTGTTTTCCAATATAACGGGGAGCTTTGATCTTATCGCCTGCAACCCCCCGTATCTTTCCGATGCGGACATGGCGGCGCTTCAGCGGGAAGTGCGCTTTGAGCCTGCTCTCGCGCTCTATGGCGGAGAGGATGGCCTCGATTTTTACCGCCGCATCCGCACGGAGTATGCGGCGCACCTCAACCAGAGGGGAGCGTTGCTGCTGGAGGTCGGTTTTGGCCAGGCGGCTGCAGTGTGCGCCCTGTTCGGGGAAAACGCTTATGTGCTGCGCGATCTCTGCGGCGTGGAACGGGTGGTGGCCGTATGCTGAGGCGCCTGCTTACGCCCGGTGCGCTGCTCGCCTGCCTGCTGCTGTGCGGATGTACTGTGGAAACACTCGCGCCCCTCACGATCACGCCTGCGCCGGCGGCTTCCGTACCTTTGCTGCCTCCGGAAAGGACCCGGATGCCTGCGGAAACGCCTGCGCCGGAACCTTCGCCTTCCCCCATGCCTGCGCCCACGCCGCAGACGGCGACGATTGGCTTTCTGGGCGACATCCTCATCATGCAGACGCAGGTGCAAAACGCGAAGCAGGCGGATGGAACGTATGATTTTTCCGGCAGCTTTGCGCCGATGGAGGCGCTGTTTGCGGAAACGGGTGCGGTATGCGTCAATTTTGAAGGGGCAATGGCCGGGGCGGAGGCGGGCTATTCCGAGCCGCGGCCAACCGCGCCGCCGCCTACGGAGGCCGACCCGACGCCGAAACAGCCATACCAGACCTTTAACGCGCCGGATACGCTCGCACAAGCGCTTGCGGCAGCGGGTGTTGACCTTGTTTCCACCGCGAACAACCACTGCCTGGATCGCGGTTATGACGGGCTCCTGCGCACAGCGGAGACGCTGCGCGCGGCGGGGCTTTTGCAAAGCGGGGCGTATCGCTCCGAAGAGGATCGTTTCACTCCGCGCATCCTTGCGGTGAACGGCATCCGCATCGGCGTTGTTTCGGCGACGGAGAGCGTCAACCGCAACGATGCGCTGATCCCTTCAGAAAGCCGGGGCTTCGCCGTTTCCCGCCTTTCCGAAGAGGAACAGCTTGCGCGCGAGATCGCATCTTGCAGGGAAGCGGGCGCGGAGTTTATAATAGCGTTTGTGCACTGGGGTGTGGAATTTGAAGCGGAAGCGAACAGCCGCCAGAAAAAAACGGCGCGCCGGCTCGTGTCTGCGGGGGCGGATGCGGTCGTGGGTTCGCACCCGCATGTCGTGCAGCCGGTTGAATGGATTGAGGCGGAGCGTAGCGGGGAGCTCATGCGCGCGCCGGTTCTCTATTCGCTGGGGAACTTCTTTTCCAATATGTCCAAGCCGGATACGGAATACGGCATGTTTGCGCGCCTTCGCCTGCTGCGCGGCGCGGACGGCGCGGTTTCCTGCACGGCGGTGGAATATTTGCCCGTGCTTTGCCTCCGGCAGAAGCTTGCGGATGGCAGGACGCTGCACCAAGCGGTGCCGTGCTATGCGGATGTGGCGTTGTCAAAGGCGGCCGTGCCGCTTGATGCGGACGCGCGGGAAGAAATAGAAGCGTGCTATGCGCACGTTGCAGATGCCGTGGGTACGGATGCGGCAAATCTGATTGAATGGAGCGAATCCGATGCTCAATAAGCTCAAAAGCCTGAAAAACCGATATGAGGAGCTTTCCGCGCTGCTTGCACAGCCGGAGACAATGAACGATCAAAAACGATACCGGGAGCTCGCGCGGGAACATGCGCAGCTTTCGGAGATCGTTGCAGCATATGACCGCTATACCGCCACCGTGCAGGAGCTTGCGGATTGCCGTGCCATGCTTTCCGAGCAGCACGACGCAGAGATGCGCGAGCTGATCCATGCGGAGCTTACGGCGCTTGAGGAAGCGGAAACAAAGCTTGTGGAGGAGCTGAAGTTCATGCTGCTCCCGCGCGACCCGAACGACGAACGCAGCGTCATCATCGAAATCCGTGCGGGCACGGGCGGGGATGAGGCGGCGCTTTTCGGCGCTGACCTTCTTCGGATGTACCAGCGCTACGCGGAACGCCACGGCTTTAAAGCCGAATTTCTGAATGAGAACATGACGGAGATGGGTGGCGTGAAGGAAGTCGTGCTTTCGCTCTCCGGGCGCGGAGCTTATTCGCGCATGAAGTTTGAAAGCGGCGTACACCGCGTGCAGCGCGTGCCGGAGACGGAATCGCAGGGGCGCATCCACACAAGCGCCGCAACGGTTGCCGTTCTCCCGGAAGCGGACGATGTGGAGGTGGAGATCAACCCGAACGACCTTCAGATTGACACCTACCGCAGCGGCGGCGCAGGTGGCCAGCACGTGAACAAAACGGAAAGCGCCATCCGCATCACCCACCTGCCGACCGGACTTGTGGTGCAATGCCAGGATGAGCGCAGCCAACACAAGAACAAGGACAAGGCGATGCGCGTGTTGAAAAGCCGCCTGCTGGAGCTTTACCAGAGTCAGGCGGCGGAGGCCGAAGCCACGAACCGCAAGAGCCAGGTTGGCTCCGGCGACCGCAGCGAGCGTATCCGCACCTACAATTTTCCGCAGAACCGTGTGACCGACCACCGCATCGGCCTTACGCTGTATAAGCTTGAGGCTTTCATGGATGGCGACATGGATGAGCTGATCGACGCGCTGATCCTTGCCGAGCGCACGGCGCAGCTGTCCGGGGAAACGGCGGAGCATTGACGATGGGCAATTGCCCATTGCGGATTTTTCAGCAGGCGGAGCACCAGAAAGAAGGAAATCCATGCAAACGCAATTTGCAAACGCGGTAACGCAAAAGGAAAACGGTACGCGCCTTGGCGGGAGCATCCTGCGCGCGGGCGGCCTTGTTGCGTTCCCGACGGAGACCGTTTACGGCCTCGGTGCGAATGGGCTGGACGGCGATGCCGTCCGCCGCATTTTTGAAGCCAAGGGCAGGCCGGGCGACAACCCGCTCATCCTGCATGTGGCAAAAAAGAACGATGTGAAGCAGCTTTGGACGCGCATCCCGGATGCTGCGCGCACATTGATGGATGCATTTTGGCCCGGGCCGCTTACGCTCATTTTCAACCGATCCTCCGCTGTGCCGGACGAGGTTACCGCCGGGCTTGAGACCGTTGCCGTCCGTATGCCGGACAATAAAACGGCGCTTGCGCTTATCCGCGAGGCAGGTGTGCCGGTGGCCGCGCCGAGCGCCAACACCTCCGGCAAACCAAGCCCAACGATGGCGGAGCATGTGCGGCATGACATGGAGGGAAAGATCGACCTCATCATCGACGGCGGGCCGTGCCGCTTTGGCGTGGAATCCACGGTGCTTTCGCTTGTGGGAAAGCCGACCATCCTGCGCCCGGGCGCGGTTACAAAGGAGATGCTGGAGGCGGTGGCCGGCCCGGTGGCGCTTGCGCCATCCATCCTTGCGCCGCTCAAGGCGGGGGAGACCGCCGCATCCCCCGGCATGAAGTACCGCCACTATGCGCCGGATGCGGAGGTGCTTGTGGCCGAAGGCGCGCCGCGGCAGGCTGCTTCCCGCATTGCCCGGGCGTATGATGTGCGCGCGGAGCGGGGAGAACGCTGCATTATTTTTGCTACGGAGCAAACGCGGGCGCTTTACAGCGGCCGACAATATGTTATAATAGGCGACAGGAATGAACCGGCGACACTCTGCGCAAACCTGTTTGCACAGCTTCGCGCCCATTCGGACGATGTGGATGTCATCCTTGCCGAGGCGCTGCCGGAACAGGGCGAAGGCCTTGCCTACATGAACCGCCTGCTGCGCGCAGCCGGCTTCCATGTGCTTTCCGAATGAATCCCGCGCAACGAAGGAGAAATGAAATGAAGATCGCAATCGGATCGGATCACGGCGGTTACGCCCTTAAAATGGAGCTTATTCCCGTCATCGAAAAGCTTGGCTTCGAGGTGAAGGATTTCGGCTGCCCGGATGAAAAAAGCGTGGATTATCCCGATGTGGCTTTCCCCGTGGCTGAAGCCGTGGCGGATGGCGAATATGCGCGCGGCATCGTCGTATGCGGCACGGGCATCGGCGTTTCCATCTGCGCGAACAAGGTGCGCGGCATCCGCTGCGCGCTCTGCACGGATGAAACCATGGCCCGCCTGACCCGCGAACATAACGATTCCAACATGCTGGCGCTCGGCGGCCGCATCGTTGGCGTTGAACTTGCGAAGGCCATCGTATCCACGTGGCTTACGACGGATTTTTCCAAGGGAACCCGCCATATCGGCCGCATTGGCAAAATCGAAAAATATGAGGCGTGAGCCTCATTTTTTATGTCTTCAGTAAAACCATGCGTGCATCTGCGCTGTGAATACGAAAGGAGTTTTTTATGAGTAAACTGACGGTGATCGATCACCCGCTCGTGCAGCACAAGCTTTCCCATCTCAGGGACAAGAGGACGGGCTCCAAGGAATTCCGGGAGCTCGTGGAGGAAATCGCAATGCTTCTGACCTATGAGGCAACGCGCGATTTGCCGCTTGAGGAAACCATGGTGGAAACGCCGGTGGCAATGGCAAAAACCTACACCCTTGCGGGCCGCAAACTCGGCATCGTGCCGATTCTGCGCGCCGGCCTTGGCATGGTGGATGGCATGCTGTGCCTCATTCCGGCGGCCAAAGTGGGCCACATCGGCCTGTACCGCGACCCCACAACGCTCAATCCCGTGGATTATTACAGCAAACTGCCGCCGGATGTGAGTGAGCGGGACATCATCATCGTGGACCCGATGCTGGCGACGGGCGGATCCGCGGTGGAGGGCATCAACGTTGTGAAACGCGCGGGCTGCAAGCGCGTGAAACTCGTGTGCCTCATCGCTGCGCCGGAGGGTGTGAAGGCCGTACAGGAGGCACACCCGGATGTTGACATTTATGTTGCGCATGTGGACGATTACCTCAACGACCATGGGTATATCGTTCCCGGCCTCGGCGATGCGGGCGACAGGCTGTTCGGCACGAAATAAGCTTTTGCATAACCTTGCAGGAATAAACGCGAAAAAGAGGGCGGAGCTTTTGCTCCGCCCTGCGTTTTTTTGAACGATTAATATAATTTTTTCACAAAGGCGACAAAATAATAACATAGAAACATAGGCTAAAATCCTTGCCTTTTTTGGTAGGGTGAGGATATAATACTGATAATTGGATTTTTCGGCGCTTGCGGAAAATCCACCGTATGGCGAGCTTTGCCATGTGGAAAAGATAAACGCATTTTATGCGTATCAATTCGACTGATTGGGAGGAGGTGTTGCGGTTTGGCATCCATGATCGAAAGGGTGGCCGCGACGGAGGCCGAAGCCGCCAGGATCGTGCGTGAGGCAACCGAAAGGGCGCGCACGGTTGTGGCAGAAGCAGAGCAGAAGGCAGGGGAAGCGGCGGCGCTTGCCCGGGAGAACGCCCGGGAAACGCTGCGGTCCCGCGCGGAGGCCGGCCGGCAGGAGGGTGAAGCGCGTATGCAGCGCATCCGTGAGGAAGGCGCGGCGGCGGCGGAAGCATCCTGCAAGGCGGCAAGGGCGCGCATCCCGGATGCGGCGGCATATATTCTCAGCGAGGTAACAAAATGATCGTACCAATGAAACGGCTGACGCTCGTTGCGCTCAAAGCGGATGAGGAAGCCATTCTTCAGGCGCTCCAGCGCACCGGGACGGTCGAGGTGATCTCACAGGCGGACGTTTCCGACGATAAAACGGGGGACGAGCAACTTCTCTCGCAGGTGCAGCGCTTTGAAAGCGCCGCACAGCTGCTCAAGCGGTATGGCGAAAAGCCGCCCATGGGCCCGAAGCCCGAGATGAGCGCGGAGGAGCTTTTTGCGTCCATGCCGGAATCGGTGGCGCTCATGGAACGCACGGAGGAACTGGACAAGACGCTTGCCGCTGCGCGCTCGGAAATTGAAAAAAAAGAAACGCTGATCGAAACACTGCTCCCCTGGGAGCGGCTTGACGCGCGCATCGAGGATATCCATGCAACGCGCAGCGTCCGCTATGCCGTGGGCTTTTTGCCCCTTTGTGCGGTGGAACAGGTGGAAGCGGCGGGCTTTGCCGTGGAAGCGTTCCCCGGCGCGCGGGAGACGGCGGTGCTTGTGGCCTCTGCCGCTTCCGAATACGATGCAATGCAGCGCGCACTGAAGGAACTGGACTTTGCGGAATTCAATTTCCCTGCCATGAAGGGCACGCCGCGAATGAACATCCGTGCGCTGGAAACCGAAATTGCGTCCCTGCGCGAAACGGAAGAGCAAACCGTGAACGCGCTTGAGACCGTGGCTAAGCAGCGCACGCTGCTGCTCGAGGGCTTGGATGCAACCTCCATTGAACGTGATCGCGCGCGCTCTGCGGCAGCGGTTGAAAAAACCGCCTCGGCATTTATTCTCGAAGGCTGGGTGCGTGCGGACGAGGAAGAGAAAGCGCAGAAGGCTGTCGCAGGCGCGGCAGAGGTGTTCAGCTTTGAAACGCGCGAGCCGCTTGAGGAGGAAGCGCCGCCTTCCGCAATGAAGAACAAAAAACTTGTGGAGCCGTTTGAATCCATCGTCACGATGTATGCATATCCATCCTACCGCGGCGTGGATGCAACGGCTGTGATGGCGCCGTTCTATTTCCTGTTCTTCGGCATGATGCTTTCCGATTCCGGGTACGGCCTTGCGCTATTCATCGGCGGGCTTCTGTTCTCGAAGTACATGAAGCCGCAGGGCGGCATGGCGAAGCTTGCCCGCGTGATTACCTACGGCGGGCTGTCCGCGCTTATCTGCGGCCCGTTCATCGGCACATTCTTCGGCATGAACTGGAACGACATCTTCCACACGGATATTTTCCCGCTCCTGTTCGACCCGATGGTGGATGTTATGCCCATGATGCTTTTAAGCTGCGGGCTCGGCCTTGTGCACATGTTCACCGGCATTATTGTGAAGATGTATATGTGTTTCCGCGACGGCGACCCGCAAAGCGCGATCTTCGATCAGCTTTCGTGGATTCTGCTGCTTACGGGGCTCATCCTGCTCTTTGCAGCACCGGCGCTTAAAACGGTGGCGCTTGTGCTCACTGCCCTGGGCGGCGGCATGCTGCTGCTGTTCTCCGGCCGCTCGAAGAGAAATCCCATCATGCGCATCGGTTCCGGCCTCGGCGCGCTGTACAACATCACCGGCTACCTTTCGGACATCCTGTCCTATGTGCGTATTTTCGCGCTCGGCCTCGTTTCAGGCGCTATGGGCATGGTGTTCAACCTCATCGGCGGCATGGTGTATGATGCGTTCGGCGGGCTTGGCATCGTCGGCGCGATCCTGGGCTGCATCCTCGCGGGCGCGGTGCTCCTTGTGCTCCATGTGTTCAGCCTGTTCATCAACACGCTTGGCGCTTACGCGCACTGCGCGAGGCTCCAGTTCATTGAATTTTTCGGCAAGTTTTATGAGGCGGACGGCAGGGCGTTCAAGCCCCTTCGCTTCAACACGCGCAATGTGATCCTGCGTGACAAGTGATCCGGAAGCCGGATCCTGCACATAGCAACAAAAAACCTTTTACGATTAAACTCAGGAGGAATTTTCAAATGCCAACCGAATCTCAGAGCATCTTCGCATCCCTTACCCCGAACGATTGGGGCATCATCTTCACCATGTTGGGCGTTGCATTCGCCGCGGTTCTTGCGGGCATCGGTTCCGCCATCGGCGTAGGAAAAGCCGGCCAGGCGGCCGCGGGCGTCGTTGCAGAGCAGCCCGACCGTTTCGGTAACTGCATGGTTCTTCAGCTGCTCCCGGGTTCTCAGGGCATCTACGGCTTTGCCGTAGCGATTCTGATCCTCATCTTCTCCGGCGTGCTTGGCGGCGACACCTCTGCGCTTACGCTTGAAAAGGGCCTTTCCTACTTTGCGGCAAGCCTGCCCATCGCGTTTGGCGGCCTTCTTTCCGCGCTGCATCAGGCGAAGGTTGCGGTCAGCGGCATCCACATGCTCGCAAAGCGCCCGGACGGCTTCGGTAACGCGATGATGTTCACCCTCATGGTGGAAACGTACGCCCTGCTTTCGCTCATCATCTCCGTGTTCCTCGTGCTGTTCGCGTAATGCGGGAGGCAGCTGATGGCAAACGGGATCAACAACGCGGATAAACTGCTCGCGCGCATCCTGGACGATGCGCGCGGCGAAGCCGCGAAAATCGAAGCTGCGGCTTCGGCGCAGGCCGAGGAGATCCGCGCGCGCGCAGAGCGGGAAGCCGCGGCGCTCGCTGCGGAAACCGAGTCGCGTGCAAAGGCCGCGCATGCTGAGGCCATTGAGCACGCTGAAACCGCTGCACAGCTTGAAGCGCGCAAGCAGGCGCTTGCGTCCCGCCGCATGGTGCTGGACGAAGCGTTTGCCGCCGCGTTGAAAGAACTTTGCGCTATGACGGGCGAAGCGCGCGCGGCGCTGCTCAGCTCCATTGCCGCCGAGGAAGCGGATGGCGGGGAAACGCTTCGCCCTGCAAAGGCGGATGAAGCAGGCATTGAAGCTGTGCTGCAAAAGGTGAACGCAACGCTTGCGCAGAACGGCCGTGCGGCGCTTGCGCTCGGGCCTGTGGACGAATCCATCGCAGGCGGGTTTACGCTTGTCGGCGGCGGATATGAAAAGGACTGCTCCTTTGAGGCGATGCTGCGCGAAGCGCGCGACCGGCTTGAAGGCGGCGTGGCGAAGCGGCTGTTCGGCTGATTCGCCCGGAAAGTAGGGTGAAACATGGCACAAGATAACGCACTGTATGCCGTTGCGCGCATCCGCTGCCACGAGAATGGCCTTATCGGACGCGAGCGCATGGCACGCATGATCGCGGGCACGGCGGAGGAAGCGATGCAGGTGCTCACGGGCGCGGGCTATGGCGGCGCTGCCGCAGCCGAAGGCACGGCAGACGTTGAAGCGCTCATCGCGGCAGAACTGGCGCGTACCGATGCGCTGGTGCGGGAAGTCTCGCCGGACCCCGCGCTGACGGAGCTGTTTCTGATGCAGGCGGACGTGCATAACCTGAAGGCGCTTTACAAGTTGCGCCTCCTGGGCGGCGGAGACGCCGGCCAGGCTTTGATGCAGGGCGGCGCGTTTGAGCCCGCTGCACTCGCGCGCATGGTGCGCGAATCGGATTATGAAGGCCTCCCGGCCCCTCTTGCAGAGGCGCTCCGGGGGCTTGACGAAGCGTTTTCTCATGAAACGGCAGATCCTGTTCGCGTGAGCACAGCGCTCGACGGCGCATACTTCCGCATGGGGTATGCAAGCAAAAGCGCTTTTGCGGTGGAATATTTTAAGGCGCGGGCGGATTTTGAAAATGCGCTTGTGCTGCTGCGCCTTACAAATATGGGCGCGGCAGAGGAACGGCTCGCGCAGGCGCTGCTTCCCGCCGGCAACATCCCTGAAACGGAATTTTTAAAGGCTGCGGGGCTTCCCGCCGAGCAGTGGGGCAAGGAACTTATGCAGGGCCCCGCGGGCGAGGTTCTGCGCAAGGCAGTGGAAGATGCGCAGCAGAGTGGCCCTCAGGCCGTGGAGCGCGCGCGGGATAATTACCTGATCCGCCTTGCAGAACGCGGCAGGTTTGATCAGGATACCGTTGCGCCCATCGTGGGGTATCTCCTTGCCCGCGAGCAGGAAGCGCGCTGCATCCGCCTCATTCTGACGGCAAAGCGCAACGGCCTGCCCGAATCCATCATCACAGAAAGGATGCGCGTGCTTTATGGCGAATAAACAGGCTGAAATCGCCATGATCGGCGATCGTGACAGCGTGCTTTTGGCGAAAGCCGCAGGGCTTGCCGTGTTCGATGAAACGGATGCGGAGAAAGCGTCGAAGCTCATTCACCGCCTGGCGCGGGAAGGCTGCAAGGTGATTTTCCTTACGGAACCCGTTTATGCCGCATGCAGCGAGGCGGTTTCCAAATACCGGTATGAATCGTTCCCGGCCATCATCCCGATCCCGGATTCCAAGGGAAGCTCGGGCGTTGCGATGGCACAGATCAAGTCCAATGTCGAGAAGGCGATCGGCGCGGACATTCTATTTTCGGAGGAGTAATATGGCAGAGAAAGGTACGATCGTTAAGGTGTCCGGCCCCCTGATCGTCGCAAACGGCATGGCGGATGTGCAGATGTACGACGTGGTGCGCGTTTCGGAAAAGAAGCTCATCGGCGAAGTGATTGAGCTGCGCGGCGACCGCGCATCCATTCAGGTTTATGAAGAAACCGGCGGCATTGGCCCCGGCGAGCCTGTGGAATCCACCGGCGCGCCGCTTTCCGTGGAGCTTGCGCCGGGCCTCATTGAATCCATTTACGATGGCATTCAGCGGCCGCTGAACGTTATCCGCCGGCAGGCGGGCGACCGCATCACCCGCGGCATCGTGGTGGATTCGCTCGACCATGAGCGCCTTTGGGCGTTCAAACCCGTGGCAAAGGTGGGGGACGAGCTCGTCCCCGGCGACATCCTCGGCACCGTGCAGGAGACCGAGGCCGTTGAGCACCGCGTGATGGTGCCTTACGGCGTTTCCGGCAAGCTGACGTGGATCTTTGAGGGCGAAGCGAACATCGTAACGCCTATTGCCCGCATCGCGGGAAAAGACGGCGAGGTGGAAGTGGCCATGCTTCAGAAGTGGCCCGTCCGCCGCGGCCGCCCTTACAAGCAAAAGCTCGCGCCGACCGAGCCGATGATCACCGGCCAGCGCGTCATCGATACGCTGTTCCCCGTCGCCAAGGGCGGCGTGGCAGCGGTTCCCGGCCCGTTCGGCAGCGGCAAGACGGTCGTGCAGCATCAGCTTGCAAAGTGGGCGGATGCGGACATCATCGTTTACGTTGGCTGCGGCGAGCGCGGCAACGAAATGACGGACGTTCTGATGGAGTTCCCGGAGCTCAAAGACCCGCGCACAGGCCTTTCACTGATGAAGCGCACGGTGCTCATCGCCAACACCTCCGATATGCCCGTTGCGGCGCGTGAGGCTTCCATCTACACCGGCATCACCATTGCGGAATACTTCCGCGACATGGGCTACAAGGTCGCCATCATGGCGGATTCCACCTCCCGTTGGGCGGAGGCGCTGCGCGAAATGTCCGGCCGCTTGGAAGAAATGCCCGGTGAAGAGGGCTACCCGGCCTATCTGGGCAGCCGCCTTGCCGAGTTCTATGAGCGCGCGGGCGTTGTCGTCGCGCTCGGCTCCGAAGGGCGCACCGGCGCGGTCACGGCCATCGGCGCGGTATCCCCTCCGGGCGGCGATATCTCCGAGCCTGTTTCGCAGGCCACGCTGCGCACCGTGAAGGTGTTCTGGGGCCTTTCGAGCAAGCTTGCATACGCGCGCCATTTCCCTGCAATCGACTGGCTTCAGAGCTACTCTCTGTACCTCGACCGGCTGGAAGGCTGGTTCAACGAGAACGTGAGCGAGGATTGGACGCAGATGGTGCAGGCGACTATGAACATCCTGCAGGAGGAGAGCGAGCTTGAAGAGATCGTCCGCCTTGTCGGCATCGACGCGCTGTCCTTCCGCGACAGGCTGACGCTTGAGGCTGCGCGCTCCATCCGCGAGGACTATCTCCACCAGAACGCGTTCCACGAGGTGGATACCTATACTTCGCCGAAGAAGCAGCATATGCTGCTCAAACTGATCCTGACTTATTACAACAAGGGCGTTGAGGCGCTTGAGGCGGATGCATCGTTTGCAAAGCTTGCCGCGCTGCCCGCGCGTGAGGCGATCGGCCGCTTTAAGTATGTGCCGGAAGCCGAGTGCGAGCCGCGTTATGAGGCGACCATGAACGAGCTTGCCGCCGAGATCCGCATGCTGACCGAGGGAGGAAACGAGGATGCGTAAGGAATACCGTACGATTCAGGAAGTCGCGGGCCCGCTGATGATGGTGGAGCACGTCAAAGGCGTTAAGTACGACGAGTTGGTCGAGATCGAGCAGAAGAACGGCGAGATCCGCCACGGCCGCGTGCTGGAGGTCAACGGCGACCGCGCGCTCCTGCAGCTCTTTGAAGGTTCGCAGGGCCTTAAAATCTCCGATTCCAAGGCGCGTTTCCTCGGCCGCTCCATCGAGCTGGCCGTGGCGCCCGATATGCTCGGCCGCGTGTTCGATGGCATGGGCCGCCCGAAGGACGATGGCCCCGCGCTGATTCCCGAAAAGCGCCTTGACATCAACGGCAACCCGATGAACCCCGCAGCGCGCGACTATCCTTCCGAGTTCATTCAGACGGGCATTTCCGCCATCGACGGCCTGAACACGCTCGTGCGCGGTCAGAAGCTGCCCGTGTTCTCCGGCTCCGGTCTGCCGCACGCCCAACTTGCCGCACAGATCGCGCGTCAGGCGCGCGTGCGCGGCAAGGATGAAAGCTTTGCCGTTGTGTTCGCCGCAGTCGGCATCACGTTTGAAGAGGCGGATTTCTTCATCAACGATTTCCGCGCCACCGGCGCGATCGACCGTACGGTCACATTCGTAAACCTTGCAAACGATCCTGCGATCGAGCGTATCGCAACGCCGCGCATGGCCATTACGGCTGCGGAGTATCTTGCCTACGAACTCGGCATGCACGTGCTCGTCATCATTACAGACATCACCAACTATGCCGAAGCGCTGCGTGAGGTTTCCGCCGCGCGCAAAGAAGTTCCCGGCCGCCGCGGCTACCCGGGCTACCTTTACACCGACCTTGCAACGATGTACGAGCGTGCGGGCCGCATCCGGGACAACAGCGGTTCCATCACGATGATCCCAATCCTCTCTATGCCGGAAGATGACATCACCCACCCGATCCCGGACCTCACCGGCTACATCACCGAAGGGCAGATCATCCTTTCGCGCGAACTGCACCGCAAGGGCGTTACGCCGCCGATCAACGTGCTTCCTTCCCTTTCCCGCCTGAAGGATAAGGGAATCGGCCGCGGCAAGACGCGCGAGGATCACGCGGATACGATGAACCAGCTCTTTGCCGCATATTCCCGCGGTAAGGATGCGAAAGAGCTTGCCGTCATTCTGGGCGACGCGGCGCTTTCCGACACGGATAAGCTTTACGCAAAGTTTGCGGACGCGTTTGAATCGGAATATGTTTCGCAGGGCTATTACACGAACCGCTCCATTGAAGAAACGCTGGACATTGGCTGGAAGCTGCTTTCCATCCTGCCGCGCGCAGAGCTTAAGCGCATCCGCGACGAGTATCTCGACAAGTATCTGCCCAAGGCGGATGCGGAAGCGTAACCCTTGACGGACTCGATGCCGCATAAAGCGGCGGAACTGGAGGAGCTATGGCAGCTTTAAATGTAAAGCCAACGCGGATGGAGCTTTCCAACCTCAAAAAGAAGCGGAAAGTGGCTGTTCGCGGGCATAAGCTGATGAAGGATAAGCGGGATGAAATGGTGCGCCGTTTCATCGTGTATGTGCGGCGCAACCGCACGCTGCGCGAGGAGGTGGAACAAAAGCTTGCATCCGCCATGCAGGGCTTTGTGCTGGCGCGCGCTTCCATGCGCGCGGAAGCCGTGGAGGAAGCGCTTTGCTACCCCGCCCGTCCTGCGGAGATCAAGGTTTCGGCGCAGCACGTGCTGTCGGTTGTGGTTCCCAAGCTGGAGCTGGCTTCAGTGGGCAAAGTTGAACTGCCGTACGGCATTGTGGGCACCAGCGCGGAGCTTGACGCCGCCGTGCAGGCGTTTGCGGAGTTGCTGCCGCTTTTGATCGAGCTTGCGGAGGTGGAAAAGACCTGCAACCGCCTTGCGGATGAGATTGAAAAAACGCGGCGCCGCGTCAACGCGCTTGAATATGTGATGATTCCGCAGTTTGACGAAGCCATCCGCACCATCAAGATGAAGCTTGACGAAAACGAGCGCGGCAATTTGACCCGCCTGATGAAAACAAAGGAAATGCTTGCGCAGAAGGAATAACTGCGCTGAAAACAACAACTTGCCGCCCCCAAACGCCGTTTGAGGGCGGCAAGTTGCATGAAATGCGTGGGCAGGGGCCATGCTAAGCTCAAATCCGCTTCTTATACTGAAAGGAGTTGCGCATCAATGGAAGGATCCAACCGTACATTGCTGAAGGTTATCAGCATATTGTTTCTCATTTTCGGCGTGTTTTCCGTAATTACCGCAGTAGTCGGCATCATCGGAGGCGGCTTGCTTGCGGCGGCAGGCGCGCCGGGGGCGGGCATACTTGCGGCTCTTGCCGTCATCATTGGATGCCTTGGCGGCATTTTGGAATTTATTGCGGGAATAAAAGGCTTGCAAAACAAATTGGCGCAGTGCCGCACGCTTGGTATGATCCTTTTGGTTCTGGCTGTGCTGGGTTTGATTTTCAGCGGATTCCGGTTTACGTGGAGCAATGTTACCGCAATTGTACTGCCGATCCTTTATCTGCTGGGCGCAAAAAAGCAGGACTGAGGAAAAATGGACGATATCATCGGCTGACAAGAGGCCGCGTACCGCAACCCGACAGGGTTGCGGTTTCTGCATTTTGCGGCGGCAGACGTAGCGGCACTACGGCAAGCGACTGCAGTAATGCTGCGGGAAATGCGTGCCCGTAAAACCGTATGCGCCCATAGAAACGGATGCAAAAAACGAATCATCTCATTAGTTCTAATGGGGTGATTTTTTGGTTAAATTGGGGGAACGTGGTTGTATTTTGGGAATGAATGCATCAAAATGAATGTGGCCTTAATCATGTGACAGGCAGGGGGGGAAGGCTATGGCAGAATGGATCAGGCGCTTGGGTGCAAAGCGGAACGCACCGCGTGAAACAGTGCTGGAATGCATGGAGACAGGCGAAGCGGCAAAAGAGGCGTGCGCACCGCAAGCAGAGGCACCGTTGCCGGATGAGCGGCTGCACAAACTGACGCCAAAAGAACGCGCCGTTTTGGATCTCCTTTTGGAAGGGTGCACCATGAAGCAGGCGGCGCAACGGCTCGGCGTGGCCTATTCCACGGTGAACACGCACACCAATGCCATATACCGCAAGCTGCAGGTCAACTCGCGCGCGCAGCTGATTTTGGCGTATCACCGAATCGTCAAGCATGAATAAGAAAACCGGCAAAATTAAATTAGTTAAGGGGGAATTCTTATGTTGAAACTGAAACGGATTTTTGTTGCGATGCTTTGTATGCTCCTTGCGCTTCCGCTGTGTACGGCCTGCGGCAATGCAAGTCAGAGGGCGCTCGTGGGCGTATGGGAGCTGACGGATGGCGAGGATACAGGCTACGGCTTTGGCCTGAAGTTTAACAAGGATGGGACGATGTATTATGGCTTGAGCAGTACCGACATGGAAGGAAACGGGGCCATGAGCGACGAGGAATGGGAGGCCCTTTTTGAAGGCTTGGGCATGCTCTATACCATCAGCTATAAAGCAAAGAGCGACACCGAGATGGACATTACCATCAAAGTGCTGGGTGGCCTCGGCGGCAAGGAAAGCACGGTTGTCGAATACCAGCTTGATGGGGATACGCTTATGTTTGACGGTGCCACCTACAGACGCGTGGCGGAAAAATAAGCGCAATTGCAAGGGGGGATATGCTGTGGCAGCGGCCGGCTTCAGCGTGTCGAAAAAGTGGCGAAAGGCCATTTTTCCGAGTTTTTCACTCACGGCTTTTGATTAAAACAGAAGCGTTATGAACCATGGAAAGCCGCAAACGCAGCAATTTGGGAAATAAGCTCCAAAGGCAAGGGCTCTTGGTATGGAATCTGAATGGTGCCCTTGTTTGCTTTATACGGCGCAAGCCGGCTGGCGAATGCCGCCACCGCGGCATCGCCTGCATAAAGGCCGATGTGGCGTTTGTTTGCCGCAAAATGGATCAAATTGCGCTGGTCCCAAAAAGTTGGCATTCCCCAAGAAATACGTTCTTGCGCTTCGGGCAGCGCGGTGCGAAGCACATGATAAACTTGCTGGAGAAACGGCTGCGTTTCCTCCGGCTGCAACGCAATGTATTCGGCAATCGTTTCAGGCGGATTGCCGCAGTAGTGCGCCTGGTTTTGCTTTTTGAAGGTGCGCCCGCACCTTGAACAAGTCCACAATGAAACTTACCTCGAAACTTCGGCTTTGCAGAATGCATTCCGAAACAAGTATACTATGGCATCCAGCTACATTCCACAAAAAAGATGTTTTGTTATTTGGAACGCATGGAGAAAAAGTTCAAAAAACAAATAATTGACCACACGGTCTGTTTGCGATATAATGAATTACAGACCGAATGGTCTGTTTGCGAGGTGAAAAATGAAGCGTGAGGAAAAAAATGCGTTGTCCCGACAGCGGATTCTGGATGCCGCCATGCGGGAATTTTCAGCGAGAGGCTATGAGGGCGCGTCGCTGAATACCGTCTGCACGGAATATGGTATTTCCAAAGGCATTATCTACCACTACTTTAAGGATAAAGACGAACTTTATCTTTTGTGCACGGAGAAATGCTTCAACGAAATAACTGCATATTTGGAAGAAACAGCAAAACAGCTTTCCGGTACAGTGGAACAAAAGCTCCAGACATATTTTGACGCAAGACTTTGCTTTTTTGCGAATAACCCGCTGTATCTTGGTATCTTTGCTGATGCTGCGCTCAATCCTCCAGAGGCTCTTTCAGCAGAAATTGCGAAGTGCCGGAAGAAATTTGATGAACTGAACATCTCTGTGCTGACCGGGCTTTTAAACAGCAAGCCATTAAGAGAAGGGCTTGCCGTGGAGGCCATTGTTGAGGACTTCAGAATATATATGGATTTCTTCAATCTGCGGTTCAAAACCTCATTTGATGGCAAGAGCACTTTGGAAACAGCGTTACACGAACACGAAAAAAGGTGTCACCGGCAGCTTGGCATGCTGCTGTACGGTGTATTCGACGATAAGAATGTAAAAGGATAAAACGATGGAAAAAGAATCTTTACTCTCAACGATAAAGCCTTCAAAGGCGATCGTCACCCTTGCAATCCCGGCAACGCTTGCTTTGCTGGCGAAAGCGGTTTACAATATTGTTGATACGGCATACATTGGGATGCTTCAGAGCGATACTGCATTGGCGGCAGTGGGCGTTACATTGCCGCTGCTGCTTATCATGGTATCCATAGAAAATATTTTTGCAGCAGGCGCAGCTGTGCTTGCCGGTCGTCAACTTGGCAGAAATGATAAGGAGGAGGCAAGCCGAACCGTTACTACGATCGTAGGATTTTCTATGGCCGTCGGAATCGGCCTATGCATTCTCGGCATCATATTTATGGAGCCGTTGCTGCATGCGTTCGGTGCGTCGGATACCGTACTTCCTCAGGCAAAGGAGTATGCGCTTTGGATGTTTATTGCGGCGCTGTTCAACTTGCCTGCGCAAAGCCTGAACTGCGCGGCGCGTGCGGAATCTTCCGCCAAGATATCTTCCGTCGCAGTCATTACAGGAGCGATACTCAATGTGGTGCTTGACCCGATATTCATGTTTTCGTGGGGCTTTGACATGGGGGTAGAGGGCGCATCGCTTGCTACGACGATTTCTCAGTGCGTCACATTTGTCATACTGGTGTGGTTCTACCTCAGCGGCCGCTCCGTCATCAAGGTCACGCCCAAACACTTTAAACTGTCCGGCCGCTTTTTGAAGGGGGTCATCTCTATAGGCATCCCCACAGCGATCATACAAATTTGCCTTGCCGCAGCGACTTCACTGACCAATATTGCGGCAAAGCCGTTGCCGGATGCTGACCTTATTATAGCGGCATATGGCGTCGTACAGCGGCTTATTCTGATCGGCTGTTATATTGTGATGGGATTTATGCAAGGATATCAGCCGGTGGCTTCTTATGCGTTCGGCGCAAAAAACGAAAGCCGGTTTCATGAATCCGTGCGGTTCGCTTTGAAAGGCGCACTTTTGTTGACCGTGCTTGTGGCCGCCGTTTACATCGCCTTTGCAAAGCAGTTTATCCTGCTGTTCAACCAAAATCCGGCTGTAGTAGAGTTCGGCAGGTGGCTGCTCGTTTCACAGGTAGCCATTTATCCGGCGTTTGGATTGTGCTATATGATGACTATTACGTTTCAGACCATCGGTTCATCGAAGATGGGCGTGTTTCTCTCCCTCATTCGACAGGGGGCGTTCTATGTGCCCTTTATTCTGGTGCTTCCAAAGCTTTGGGGCGTGACAGGCATCTACCTTTCACAACCGGCAGCGGACATCATAACGATCTTGGTGTGCATATTCTTGATTAAACCAATGAAACAAATGGCTTCGGCAAACATGGACGGACATCAGAACGGGTGACAAAGCATTCATTCACGAGGGGAGAGGGCCATAAATGGACAGGGTGATTACGATTAGCCGCCAGCATGGAAGCGGTGGAAGGCAAATTGGGAGGCTTTTGTCGGAAAAACTGAACATCCCGTTTTATGATAAAGAGATTATAGCGCATGCAGCAGAGCAGAGCGGGATACATGGCAGCCACTTTGACTTGGTGGATCAGAGCGACATGAGCGGGCCAGCTTACCTCATTTCCCCGGGAGTCGCGTTCGAACTGCCATTGCGGGACAAGGTCTATCTTGCTCAGCGTTCCGCCATACTGGAAATAGCTTCCAAAGGCCCCTGTGTAATCGTGGGGCGTGGCGCCGGAGAAGTGTTAAACGGAAAGGTTCCGCTTTTGCGTGTCTTTGTTTATGCAGACCGCAGAACAAGGATACAACGGGCTGTGGAGCAATACCATGAACCAGCGGAGACAATTGAAAAACGCATTGATCAGATAGACAAAAGAAGAATGGCATATTATTCCTTCTATGAGCAAAAAACGGGGCTCTTCATGAACCATTTTGATCTTTGTATTGACAGCGGCAAGCTTGGAATCGAGCAGGCTGTTCGAATTATTCTGGCTGCCTGCGAGCGAACAGCAAGCACTCAATTCTTATCACAGCTATAACGCCCAATTCAGGCCGCTCGCGCGCAAACGAGCGGCCTTTCAGCTAACGCTGCGGAGTTTATATACGATCCAGTGCTGGTCGGGAACTGTTTGCAACAGATTCCCCCTCGATTAATTCCGCATCCAATGTCACGTGCCGCACGCCGGGCGCGTCCGAAAGGCCCAGCGCAAGCAGCGCGGCGCTTTCGCGCGCAATGGCTTCGGCATTCTGGCACATGGTGGTAAGCCGGGGAAGCATATAGTGCGCAAGCGCAATGCCGTCAAACCCCATGATGGAAACGTCCCCCGGGATGGAGCGGCCGTGGTCTGCGAGCGCACGCGCCGCGCCGATGGCCATAATATCCGACATGGCGAACACGGCGGTGCAGCCAAAACCCTGAGAAAGTGCAGCGTCCATGGCCGCATGGGCCGCGGCGAATGAGAAGCCCGCAGGCAGGTAATTCGCCCTAGGAAAGGCAAGGCCGCGCGCTGAAAATGCATCCAACACGCCGCGGAAGCGCAGGGCAATGGGGTTTTCCGCATCCAGCCTGCCGCCGAGCACGGCAATGTTGCGGTGTCCGCGTGCAAGCAGATAATCCGTTGCGGCATATGCGGCAGCGCGGTCGTCCACGCTGACGCTGAATACATTTTTTGCACGCACAGTGCGCGCATCAAGCGTTGCATACACACAGGGGACGTTGGGAAGATCAAGCTTATCTTCGCGCCCGACGACGCTGCCGCCAAGCAGAACGATCCCACGCACCTTTTTTTCTGCATGGATGGCGCGTGCCGCGGCGGCTTCATCGTCATGCTCGTCAATATAATGCGCAAGAAAACGCAGCCCGAGCGCTTCAATGCGCGGCTGCAAAAGCTCCAGAACGGAGGCGAGGAACATGCTCCCCGCTCCACGCACGATTACGGCTGCTGCATCCGCGTGGCGCTGCTTAAGCTGGCGCGCGTTGTTGTTGGGCGCATAGCCGCATTCCGCGATTACCGCACGCACGCGTTCCCGTGTTGCTTCATTTACCCCCGCGCCGCCGTTCACAACGCGGGAAACCGTGCTGATCCCAACGCCTGCGCGCTTTGCGACATCCCGAATTGTTATGGTTTTCTGCATGACGGTATCTCCTGTGGGAAAATCTATGATAAAGGCAGAGAAAACGGAACATGAAAACGTTTTCAAAAACGATTGTATCATCGCGGCGCGCGCATGTCAAACCCAGAGGCGGCATGCGGTGTTTTTTGTGATTTTCGTGCATTTAGCGCTTGCAAAGAGAGCGAAAAGGGGTATAAAATAAATACGTATGCAGGCATCCGCTCACATGCGATTTTTTGAAAGGAGCAAAATTGCGCAATGGACGCAGGCCCTTACCCTAGTACGAAAATCAAATAATGTGGGACGGCTGCGCGATCATTCGGGGCCGCCCCTAAAGGGAGGTACACGGAAATGATCGCAAAGGTTCTTGTGCTTTTGCAGGAGAAGAAGTACGCGCTTGTAAAGCAAGCCGTGTTGGAAATGAACGCTGTGGACATCGCAGAGGTGTTTGCGGAACTCCATGAGCTGGAGGCGCCGCAAACATCACTCCGTCTGTTCCGGCTTATGCCGAAGGAACTCGCTGCGGAGACGTTTTCCTACATGGAAAGCGATGTGCAGCAGAGCATCATCGAGGCGATCAGCGATAACGAGCTTCGCTTTATTTTGGACGACATGTATATGGACGACTATGTGGATCTCATCGAGGAGATGCCCGCAAATGTCGTCAAGCGGCTGCTCGCGAATTCGAGCGATGAAAACCGCAAGCTCATCAACGAATATCTGCAATACCCTGAGGACTCCGCAGGGAGCATCATGACCAACGAGTACGTCTATTTCAGGCGGAACGTTACGGTACGTGAAGCGTTCGACATCATCCGAAAGACCGGGGTCGACAAGGAAACCATCTATACCTGCTATGTAATCAGCACCGAGCGCAAGCTCGAGGGCGTGGTTACTGTACGCGAACTCCTGCTCGCCGACCCGAATGCGGCGGTGGATACGATCATGAGCACCAACGTCATCCATGCGCATACACTGGATGACAAGGAGGAGATCGCAAAGCTGTTCTCCCGGTACGATATGCTTTCACTTCCGGTTGTGGACAAGGAAGAACGGCTTGTGGGCATCATTACCATCGACGACGCGGTGGACGTGATGCAGGAGGCGAACACCGAGGACTTTGAAATGATGGCCGGTATCGCGCACAGCGACGATACGTATTTGAAAATGCCCGTTGTGTCCCTGGCGAAAAACCGCATCATTTGGCTGCTTGTGCTGATGTTTTCCGCAATGATCACCGGCGCCATGCTCGAACATTATGAGGCGGCGATTGCAACGCTGCCGCTCTTGGTTTCGTTCATCCCTATGCTGATGGATACCGGAGGAAACTGTGGCTCGCAGGCTTCCACGATGATCATCCGCGGCATGGCGCTCGATGAGATTGAGCCTTCCGATTTCCTGCGCGTTTGGTGGAAGGAAATCCGCGTCGCTCTCCTTTGCGGCGGCACGCTTTCCGTCGTTAATTTTGTGCGCATTTACCTGCAATACAATGTGCTTGCGGCAGAGCCGAACCCGGATTGCGTGCGGATCGCGGCGGTGGTAAGCCTTACGCTGATCGCTACGGTATGCATAGCAAAGTCGCTTGGCTGCATCCTGCCGATGCTTGCAAAAAAGCTCAAGCTTGACCCTGCGCTCATGGCGGCGCCCATGATTACAACCGTTACGGATGCATGTTCGATCCTCGTGTTCTTCAGTCTTGCGCTGACGATCCTGCGGGACCGGCTGTGATGGAATCTGCATGGACAACATACGATGGACAATGAATTTAAAGGGATGTAAGGGGCGGGTTTTGCTCGCCCCGCGCATCCTTGCGGTTGTGCTTTGCACCGCGTTTCTTTTGCCGGTTGCGGGCGGCTGCACGGAGGCGCCGCAGCGGTACGAGATGACGTACCTTTCCCTGTTTGATACCGTGGTGACCATCGTGCTGTATGCGGAAGGGGAGACCGAGGCGCAGGAGATGTTCCGCGCCGTATACGACGACCTTGCCCGGTACGATGCCCTGTTTGACATATACGAGGAGCATGAAGGAACAGCAAACCTGAAAACCGTGAACGACAACGCGGGAAAAGCGCCCGTAGCGGTGGAACCGGAACTCCTTTCCCTGCTTTTATTTGGCAAGGAAGTATACGCCCTGACAGAGGGGCGCGTAAACATCGCATTCGGGAGCGTGCTTACGCTTTGGCACGATGCGCGCACGGCGGGCATTGCGGATCCGGATTCTGCGGCCCTGCCCGAACGGGCTGCGCTGGAGCAGGCGGCAGCACACACGGACATCGAAGCGGTGGTTTTGGATGAGGACGCAGGGACGGCCTATCTTGCCGATCCGGAACTGCGGCTGGATGTGGGGGCGATCGGGAAAGGTTTTGCGGCGCAACTTGCGTGCGACAATGCCCGGGAACGCGGGGTGACAAGCATGCTGCTGAACCTTGGCGGAAACGTATGCGCACTTGGTACGCGGGCGGACGGCAAGCCATGGCGCATTGAGGTGCAGGATCCGGACGATGCTTCGGCGGCGCTCGGCACGGTGGAGCTTGCGGATGCATCGCTTGTGACAAGCGGCGGCTACCAGCGTTATTATACGGTGGATGGCGCAGCATATCATCATATTATCGACCCGGACACCCTGATGCCTGCGGATTATGTGAAAGCAGTGACCGTCACGCATGCGGATTCCGGGCTGGCGGATGCGTTTTCCACAGCGCTGTTCAACCTTCCGTATGAGCAGGGCCGCGCGCTTGCACAGCGCAACGGCGTTTCTGCCGTTTGGGAACTTTATGATGGAAAAATCGAATGGCTTTCCCTTGTGCCGGCAGAATAATTGTGTAAAAATAAATAAGCCTGATAAGAATTCGACAGTGTATTGCGGCACACCCGCGGAAATGATACAATAATTCAATGAAACGGATTGATCTCGTCGTCATCGGCACGGTGTTGGCGCTTGCAGCCATCCTGCTGCTTCTCTTTCGCGCACCTTCCGGTGCAGAGGGGTATGCGGTCGTGTATGTGAACGATGAGGAATATGCCCGCTTGCCGCTCGATACACCGGCGACGCTTACCATAGATCAGGGAGATGGTAAGGTGAATGTGGTGGAGATATTCAAAGGCGGCGTGCGGATGCAAAGCGCGAGCTGTCATAATCAGATCTGCGTGCAGCAAGGGGATGTAACGCCGCAAAGTGCGGCACATGCGGCGCTGAAAAACTGGATCGTCTGCCTGCCAAACGGCGTTTCCATTGAGCTTGTTGCGGAGGACGCGCCATGAACGCCGGGAAAATCGCCCGTTATGGGCTCCTGACAGGCGTAATGCTCGTGTTGGGTTATGTGGAATCCCTGCTGCCGGTCGTGGGCATCCCCGGCATAAAGCTTGGCCTTTCCAACACAGTGCTGCTTTATGCGCTATGCCTGATGGGTGCAAAAAGCGCAGTGCTGCTTGCGGTGCTCAAGGTATTGCTTTCCGGTTTTTTGTTCGGTTCGCCGGCAACGATGCTCTACAGCGCGGCGGGGGCGGCTTTGAGCCTCGGCGTGATGATGCTTTTGGAGCGTGTTCCCAACGTGAGCATCATCGGTGTGAGCGTCGCGGGTGCTGCGTTCCATAACATTGGCCAATGCGTGGTAGCTGCGCTTTTTGTACAGGCGCGCGCTGTGCTGGCGTATCTTCCGATCCTTTTGGTTTCTGCCGTTGTGACCGGCTTCGTAACGGGCGTTGCGGCAAAGTATCTATTGCGATATATCAAAAAGAAATGAGGGTTGTTAACAATGAAAAAGGTTCCTGCTTGGGTAATTCTCTGCGTAATCGCGCTTGTTGCGGGCGCTGCGCTCGGCACGACGAACGCGCTGACGAAAGGCCCGATCGCTGAGCAGGCTGCGCGTGCCGCGGAAGCTGCCCGCGCTGCGGTATTGCCGGCGGCTGAGCGCTTTGAGCAGGTTGAGGTTGCCGAGGGCGCGCCTGTGGACAACTGCTATCAGGGCGTGGATGCATCCGGGAACGCTGTGGGCTATGTTGCGCAGGTCACAGTTACCGGCTTTGGCGGCCCCATCGAGGTTACCGTTGGCGTGAATGCGGAAGGTGAACTCACAGGCATCCAGTGCGGCGGATCCGGCTTTTCCGAAACGGCGGGCCTTGGCGCAAAGGTGAAGGAAACCGCTTTTTCCAGCCAGTTTGCCGGCCTTGCAACACCGGTTGCGCTTGTGAAGGATGGCGGCGAGGTGGATTCCGTAACGGCGGCTTCCATCAGCTCCGGTGCAGTATGCAATGCGGTGAACATCGCAGCGGATTATATCGCAGGGCTTGCATAATCCCATCGGGAAGCAACGCAAAATAGAGCAGCATGGGCCTGGAGCAGCGCTCCGGGCCCAGTTTATATACTCGGTGAAATCCCTTGTCAGCGGCGGCAAGATACCGTAAAATAACAGTATAAAAAGAAATAGAGCCATATGAAGGGGTAAACAATGGAAAAAACCAATAAGAAATGGAATTGGAGTAAAATCATTGGCACAATCCTGTTTTTGGTGCTGCTTGGTTCAATCGTATATGTGACGGTGATGATATTCACTGCGCCATCCACTGTGCCGGAAAACGAACCATATACCAAAGTAAAAAGCGATTATTATCTGAGCCTTCTGCAATGCATGTTGGGGCTTGTGGTGATGTTCCTGCCCTCGTTTTTCCAGAAAAAGCTTTCGATCGAAGTACCCAACTATATGCGCTGCATGTACTTTGTCTTTCTGTACTGCGCGATTTACCTGGGTGAGGTGCGGGACTTCTTCTATCTCGTCCCAAACTGGGATATTTATTTGCATACCTTCAGCGGTGCAATGCTGGGTGCGCTCGGTTTTTCGCTGGTGTCGATCCTCAATGAAGAAAAGAGCGTGCCAATGCAGCTTTCTCCGGGCTTTGTGGCGTTTTTTGCATTCTGTTTTGCCTTGGCCTGCGGTGCTGTTTGGGAGATCTATGAATTCGTGGTGGATGGTATGCTCGGCATGAACATGCAGAAGTTTGCCACGGATCAGGGTGTGCAGTTCGTTGGGCATGAAGCGATCCGCGATACCATGGAGGATTTGATGGTGGATGCGGCGGGCGCACTTGTGATCTGCCTGATCGGCGCGCTATTCTTACGAAGGAAAAAACGGGAGACGGAGAAAAAACTGCCGGAAGGGACGGCATGAGGCGCTCACCGAATGAAATCGTTAAAACACCAACCGTTCGTTAGAATGGTTGGTGTTTTTGCTTATGCAAGCTGTGTCCGGCAGCACCCGCCGGCTCAATCCGGAGTCCCACAGCGCGTCGGACTCTCTCGGTTTTCATCCAGAGGACACACGGAATACACTGCCGCAAGCTGTGCCGGATAGGTCTCGAGGATCGTGCCGTCGTATTCGATGCGGATCCCGTCGCCCACCGCTAAGCCGGAAAGGCCGTTTTCCTCCAACGTTTTACCGCCGAGTGTCAGCCGGTCTGCCGAGCGAAGCACAGCCTCCTCGTCCGCAAACGGTTCCACCAAGCACCCGCCGCTTTCATATACTTCCAACACCGTCGCATTGAAAGACGGTGTTCCGGCTTCACCGGAAGGTTCCTCACTCCCTGCGCAGCCAAACAGGAGCAGCGCTACGCACAGAGAAAACAGCAGGGTGAGGGTACGCTTCATAAAAAACCTCCGCATCGTCGTTTCTTATTCAATAAAACGGCGCGGCGGAGGAAAAGGTTGCAGGCACTTGCCTTTACCGTTTCGCGAGCTTCCCCACAAGCGCAAACACACAGAACAGCAGCGCATTAACAGCAACGATGCTCGCCCCTGCGGGCGTTCCCAATGCATAGGAGAGCGTCATGCCCAGAAAGAAGCAGAATACGCTGACGATAGCCGAGGTAACGACAACGCCCCGGAACGAGCGGCACACGCGCATGGCGGTAAGCGCAGGGAAGATAATGAGGCCGGAGATGAGCATGGTGCCCATAATACGCATGCCGATGACGATCGTGAGCGCTGTGAGCAAGGCAAGCAGCATGTTGTAACGCGAAACGCGCGTGCCTGTTGCCCGGGCAAAGCTTTCGTCAAACGTAATGGCGAAAATCCGGTTATAAAACACGATGAAAAGCACGAGAACCACAGCGGCAAGGGCGAGAGAGAGATAAACGTCCCCTTCGCTCATGGCAAGGATGCTGCCGAACATATAGCTGTAAACATCCGCGTTGAGCCCGCTTGTGAGCGAGGTCACAAGCACGCCTGCCGCAAGCGCGCCGGAGGAAATCAGCGCAATGGCGCTGTCCCCGCCAAGGCGGCTGTTCTGGCTGATGCGCAGCAGCAGGAAAGCGGCTACGATCACAACCGGGATGGCAACCGCAAGCGGCGCAGCGTTCATCGCCATCGCAATGGAAAGCGCGCCGAAGCCGACGTGGGAAAGCCCGTCGCCGATCATTGAATACCGCTTTAAAACAAGGCTTACGCCAAGAAGCGCCGCGCAAAGCGCCACAAGGCTGCCCACGATGAGCGCCCGCACCAGAAAGGAATAGGAGAAGAGTTCACCAAACAGCGCAAACATGGGTTATTCCTCCTCCCAAACACCGAATTGGATGCGCGGATAATCTGCGCAGGCGCAGCGCAAAAAGCGCGCGCCGGTGGGGCTTTTGCGGTAAGCGGCTGCAGTGCCGAAAAACGCCACGCCATGTTCGGAAAGCTGCAGCACATGTGTTGCATCATGCAGCGCACAACTAACGTCATGCGAAACCATGAGGACGGTGATCCCTTCTTCCCGGTTCAGCCGCTGAATGAGCGCATAAAGATCGTTGGTGGCAATGGGGTCGAGCGCAGCTACGGGCTCATCGAGCAAAAGCAGCTTCGTTGTTGCGCAGAGCGCGCGCGCAAGCAGTACGCGCTGCTGCTGGCCGCCGGAAAGCGTTCGGTAGGATGCTTTGGCAAGATCAGCGATGCCAAGCCGCGCAAGGTTTGCCGCCGCCCGCGTATGCTGTGCTTTCCCATAAAACGGAGCACGGCCAAGGCCGTTTGCACAGCCGGAAAGCACCACCTCGTAAACGCTTGCGGGAAAATCCTTTTGCAGCGCCGTTTGTTGGGGCAGATAGCCAATTTCCCGGCTGGATACGCCGGAAAAAACGATTTCTCCGCCGCGCGGCTGCACAAGGCCCAACAGCGCTTTGATGAGCGTGGATTTGCCGCTGCCGTTTTCGCCGACAATGCAAAGATAATCCCCTGCATGCACGGTGAAGCTTACGCCCGTGAGCACCACGCCCGTTTCATATCCGAGGACAAGATCCTTACAGCGGATCAGAATGTCATTTTCTGTTGCGTTTTCTTTCAAAGCCATTTCGCTTCTTTCAAACCGGCTCCGGCCGGCGGATTTCTTTCTTTAGTATAGCCCAACCTTCAGGTTCTCAAGATTCTGGCGCATCAGGGAAAGGTAGGTTGCCCCCGCGTCCAGCTCGTCCTTGGAAACATTATGGCAGGAGTGGAGCAGCAGCATCTTACAGCCTGTATCCTCCGCAATGGAGCGCGACACTTTCGGATCTACCAGCTCCTCATAATAGATCACGGGGATGCCGTCCGCAAGGATCGCATCCGTAATCTCTGCAACAGCCTTTACAGAAGGTTCCGTTTCAGAGGAGCAGGAATCGTAGGCTGCAATATAGGAAAGGCTGTAGCGCTTCGCAAAGTAATGCAGCGCAAACCGGCCCCCAAAGCAGATTTCGCGCCGTTTGGCTCCGCTCATAAGCGCCACGAAGTCCGCGTCCAGTTCCGCGAGTTCCGCCTGATAGGCTTCACAGTTGGCGCGGTAGGTTTCCGCATGCTCCGGGTCTGCGGCAGAAAGTGCTTCGGTGAGCGTTCCGGCCATGGTGGCGGCCTGCGTGGGGTCGGTCCAGATATGCGGGTCGTAATTACCGTGGCCTTCATGCGGCTGCTCGTCTGCATGCGCCTCGATTTCATCAAGCTGGATGCCAAGGGAACAATCCGCGACAACGAGGCTGCCGATGGTCAAAAAAGTGCCGTCTTCCGTCGTCCCCTGCGTGCCGTCCAACCCGTCAATGATCTCATGCGCCCAGGTTTCCATATATTCTCCGGTATAGGCAAAGACGTCTGCCTTTTGAATGGCGATAATATCTGCAGGGGAAGGCTCAAACGAGTGGCTTTCCACGCCGGGCGGCAGCAGGAGGGAAACGTTTGCATCCGTACCGGCCGTAAGCGCGCGGGCAAAATCATACAATGGGAACAGCGTAGTGATGATGGTTACTCCATCCGCATTGGGCGGCTCGCCTGCCGCATCGCCGCAGCCGGCGAGCGCAGGGAGCGCAAGAAGGAGGGATAAGAACAGCGCAAGGCTCTGAAACAGGCGTTTCTTTTGCATAATAGCTCCTTTCCGGATTTCAAATTCAAGCATAGCACAAGCCCGGCGGGTTTTCAACACGCGGCAATTGAATCTATGCACCGGTTTATGCTAAAATGAAACCAAACACGGGCGATGCTGCGCCCGATGATTCCAACAAAAAGATCGGAGAAGCCATGGAAGAGTTCAAACAGGAGGCCGTGCGGGAACTGACCGGGGTGGGGATGGAAACGGAAGGCGGCACAATGGTGGAGCAGCCTGCGCTGTGCCTCGTTGGGAAGCGGAAACGGATCAGCACGCAAAAGGGGCAGGATGCCCTTGCACAGATCAGGGAATTCTGGGCGCAATGCGGTGAGGATGGCACGCTTGCGGCGCTGCGCGGCCTTGCCCCGGATGCGCAGTGCTTTGTTGCGGCTTGCCACAATTTCGATACACAGGAATACGATTATTGGATTGCCATAGAAACCATCGAAGAAGGCCTCGAGGCTCCGGAAGGCTTTGAATTCCTGATGACGGAGGAGAGCGCTTATGCGCTGTTCCCCTGTAAAGGGCCCGCGCTGCAAAGCGTGTTTGACCGATGGGCCTGGGTATATCGCAAGTGGTTCCCCAAGGGGGAGTATTTCCACGGCACATCGCCGGAACTGGAAGTGTACCCGTTCGGCGATATGGAGGCGGAGGAATACAGAAGCGAGTTGCGCGTGCCGGTGAAAAAGGTGCCCGCCGATTATTACCGCCGCAAACGCACGCCGATGAAGATGATGCTTCTGCCGTTGATCGGCGTGTTTGCCGGCCTGGTGATCGGCACGCGGATGGGGAGCGCAACAGTCGGCATGCTCGTGGGCCTTCTCGGAGGGTTTGTGGCAGCCACCATTTTGCAGCAGATCTACGATGATAAAAACAAGAAGAAGGATCAGGACGAGGAAGCGAAAAAATAAATGCTTTTCTGATGTTAAAAACGGGCCGGCAGTTCACAGTTTGCCGGCCCGTTTTCGCAATGCCTTTTTACTCGGGTTTGCCTTCCGAAAGCCGCCGGAGCACGGTTTGGTAACCGTCCGCGCCATAGGAAAGGCAGCGGTTCACGCGGGAGATGGTGGCGGTGGAAGCGCCGGTTTTTTCCGCAATGGCGGCATAGGTTTCACCCCGGCGCAAAAGCGCCGCAACCTCCATGCGCTGGGAGAGCGCCTGCAGTTCCGTGACTGTGCACAGGTCTTCAAAAAAGCGGTAACATTCTTCCATGGATTTGAGCGAGAGGATGGCCTCAAACAGATGGTCGGCCGCCTCGCTTTGCAGCTTGCTTTGATACATGGGCGCACTCCTTACGATGAATTATGACAGTGACAGTTTAACACGGTGAAGTGCGAAAGTCAATGGGAGATAAGGGTATAATAAGGGAAAACATATTATATATTTGATTGCATATCAATTGATTTCATTGTATGATTATTTATAAGAATCGTTTTCTTGTGTATGCAATTGATACGAATGCCACAGCGTATCTGCCGCAGACGGATGGCGTAACACCGCCGCAGACGGGCGGTGCGCCATCCTACTTTGCGGCCGTGCTGCTGCTTGGCGCCGCATGCGCTGCGCTTGCAGGAAAACGGGAAGCATGATGCGGTAAAACAAAAAGCTCCGCGCCAAGCAAGGCATGCGGAGCTTTTTGATTGTACAGCACAGAGAGGGAGCTTCAGCGCGTGAGCTTCGCCAGAAACGAGCGCGTGCGCTCGTTTTGCGGGTTGTCGATGACATCTTCGGGCTTGCCCTGCTCCACGATCACGCCGCCTGCCATAAAGATCACGCGGTCGGCCACGCTGCGGGCAAAGGCCATCTCATGTGTCACGATGAGCATGGTCATCTTTTCTTTGGCGAGAGACTGGATCACGCGCAGGATATCTCCGGTCAGCTCCGGGTCAAGCGCGCTGGTTGGTTCATCGAAAAAAAGCATCTTTGGCCCCATTGCAAGCGCGCGCGCAATGGAAACGCGCTGCTGTTCGCCGCCGGAAAGCTGGTAAGGATATGCTTCCGCCCGGTCGGCAAGGCCCATCTTTTGCAGCAGGGCCATGGCAGTTTTCGTGGCCTCTTCCGGGCTGCGTTTCTGCACGCAGACGGGAGCATCGATAATGTTGCGCAGCACAGAATAGTGCGGAAACAGGTTGAAGCTTTGAAACACGAGGCCAAACGTGCTGCGGATCTCCTTAAGCGTTTGTGCGTCCGCATATGCGGTTTTGCCGTCCGGCCCGGGCTGAGCCGCAGCACGGCCGAGGTAGCGCAGCGCGCCTCCATCCATGGTTTCAAGCAGCGTAGCACACCGCAGCAACGTGGATTTGCCGGAGCCGGATGGGCCGATGACCGCCACAACCTCACCTTCCGCTACGGAGAGGGAAATATCCCGGAGCACCGTGCGCCCGTCAAAGCTCTTTTGCAGGGAGTTGATTTCCAATACGTTCATAGCGCGCTCCTTTTATCGATAATAAGACAGCTTGCGTTCAAAGCGCTCCATCCCCCAGGCAACGACTGCGTTGAAAATATAATAGAACGCGGCGGCGGCGACAAAGGGGATCATGCTTTTTTCGGCGGATGCGATCTGCTTGGCAAGGGTGAACATTTCGAGCACACCGATGGCAAACGCCAGGGAAGTATCCTTAATGAGCGTGATGATCTCGTTTGTAACGGGCGGCAGGATGCGCTTGACCATCTGCGGAAAGATGATGCGGCGGAAGGTCTGCCCCTTGGAATAGCCCAGCACCTCTGCGGCTTCATATTGGCCGAGCGGGATGGATTCAATGCCGGCACGGTAAATTTCCGCAAAATAGGCGGCATAGTTGAGCACAAACGCAATGATGACGGCATAAAACCGATAACCGTTGGTGAGCGGAATGCGCAGCAGAAACCACGGCCCAAAATAAACCACCAGCAATTGCAACATCAGCGGAGTGCCGCGCATGAAGGAAATATAAACGCGCATCAGCGTGCAGAGAGGCCGGCATTTGCTCATGCGCCCAAAGGCTACCGGAAGCGCCAATGGCAGAGAGCCGAGGAGCGTCAGGATGAAAATGAGTATGGAGGTGAGCATGCCGCCGCCAAGCTGTTCGAGCATTACTTGAAAAGACATAAGGATTCTCTACTTTCCGGGTGTGATAAATCGGTTTATCATAAACCGACATAAAACGCGGGCGGCACAGAGCGGCCCGCGTTTTGAAAGCATGTTGTTATTTGCTGAGCGTGCAAACGTCGTAACCAAACCACTCGTTGGAAATTTCAGCGAACGTTCCGTCCTCGACCATCTCAAGAAGGGTTTCCTGCACCTGGTCGCGCAGTTCGGTGTTGCCGAGCTTGAAGCCAACGCCGTATTGCTCGCTCTGGAGTGGTTCTTCCATGATGACAAACTGATCCTCACGGCCTTCGATCTGGTATTTCGCAACGCCGACGTCCATGCCGATGGCGTCCACCGCGCCGGATTCAAGTTCCATAAACGCGGTGTTGTATTCCGCGCACTTTTCAAGCGAGGCAAAGGAATCCCGAAGCGCAATCGCATCCGCGTTTTCTTCATCGTTCAGGGCGGCTTCGCAGGAACTGTCCGCCTGAACGGTTACAACCTTGCCCGCAAGGTCCGCAAAGGTGGTAAGGCCATCCGCAGCGCGGGTCACAAACACCTGAGAATTGTCCATGTAAGCGTTCGTCCAGGTGTAAAGCTCCTCGCGTTCGTTCATCGTAAAGCCATTCCAAATGCAGTCGATCGCGCCGGATTCCAGCTCAAAATCCTTGGAGTTCCAGTCGATGGGGGAAAGCTTGAGCGTCCATCCGCGGCGTTCGCAAACCTCGGCGGCAAGGTCAAGATCAAACCCGATGTATTCGCCGTTTTCATCAATGTAGCCGTAGGGCGGGAAATCTGCATCAAAGCCGACGGTAAAGGTCTTTTCTTCCTTTTCAGCGCAGCCGAATGCGGTGGCAAGAACGAAAGCAAGCGCAAGCGTCAGCAGAAAAAATTTCGTGCGTTTCATGGGTGTGGTTCCTCTCTTTCAGTACAATAGGTTTCGTTGCTTTTGTATGATAACACATTAGCGCGCTAAAGTAAAGAGGAATATATCGTATAATTATGATACTTATTTGACGATTTGATTTAAAACGCTATATAATGCAAGGAAAAGCATCATGACCTTTGGAAAGCCAGCCAAAAATCAAAACGAAAACGGAGGGGCGCATGGAGAAACGACCGTTCGAGACGAGGATAGACCGCGACAAGCGGCTTGGAAAAATGAAGCGCGAAAAGGTCCTGTGCCTTATTAACACCATTTTGCCAACGGTTGCTGGAGTTCTGTTTCTGATCAGTTCCTTCGTGAACAGTTCCCCGATTTTTGCCGTGATCGGAATGATGCAGTTCTACATTGCATACCGGGCCGGCAGGAACTATAAACGCCTGAAAGCGGAGCTTGCGGAAGAAATGGAGCGCGGGAAGGAACGTTAAAAAACGAAGCAGGGAGCGGTTGTCCGCTCCCCGTTTGCTGTGCGTATGGATTCTTATCGCCCCTTGCGCGTGGGGTCTGGCTTGATCACGCCGCTGCGGTATGCGTCAAGCAGCTTGCGGAGGTCGGCGATGCGCCCTTCAAGCTCCACGCCCGTGTCAATATCGGACACCATCACGCGCTTTTGGAATTCTTCCACGATATGCGTGTGGGAGGTGATGTCTCTGTCGTGCCGCACCGCATCCTCAATGGTGGTGAACGGTTCGTGCGCGGCGATGCGCATGCCCCAGGAATTGAAGAACATCGTGTAGCCTGCAATGCCTGTTTGCCCCTGATACGCACGGCAGAAGCCGCCGTCGATCACCACAAGGCGGCCATGTGCCTTGCAGGGATTTTCGCCTTCCTTTGCACGCACGGGGATGTGGCCGTTTACGATGCGGCTCCAGGGTTTGTCAAGCCCGAATGCGGCAAGGATGCCACGGCAGAAATCCTCGTCGTTGTAATATTCATAGTAAGCGTTCTTTGGTTCCTTCCAGGCCGCCTTATCCTCGATCAGCGCACGTTCAAACGTGGTGATGTGGCTGCGGCCAAAGATGGGGGAGTTACGCCCGCACCAAAGGAACCAAAGGAAGTCCTGCCCGTTCCGGCGCTCTGCGGAGCCTTCCAGAGCGAAATAGCCCTGACGGGCAATCTTGTCGCAGTAATCAAGGAAATCACGCCCGCTCAGTCGGTTGCGCCCGAATTCAAATTCCATAAAGCTCCCATCCCGGTTGCAGGGGATGCAGCCGTGATAAAGCAGGTTGCCGTTGTAGCAGCGGTACACAGAGCCCACGGAATACAGGAAGCGCGCATGCTGCTGCAAACGCTCGCTGTGCATGAAGGCGGAGACGAGCTGCCCCATCAGGGCTTCTTCCTCCTCGGTAAGCTTCGTCGGGTCAGCAGGGTCAATGGTGGGGAAATCCGTATCGCGCAGCGGATATTCCTTGCCATCCACCGTGAGAGTGCCTTTTTCCCAATTCACGCGGGAAAGCATATCCCGGTCATCCATGCGGTATTCCGGATGGCGGCGGATCGCCTGCCCTTCCAGCTTAAAGAGGATGACGCTGATGGCTTTGTGCATGCGCGCATAAAGGTTGAGATCGCGCGGTTTAAAGGGTTCTTCCGGCAGCTTGCGCGGCTTGAAAACGCAGGCATCGCCCGCACTGTATTGCTCTGTGGAAAACACTGCGAGCGGCAGCAGATTGATGCCGTACCCGTTTTCGAGCATATCAAGGTTATCATACTGCACGCAGTTGCGCACTGCAGTGGCAACGCAAACATCGCTGCCCGCAGCAGCTCCCATCCACATAACATCGTGGTTGCCCCATTGGATGTCTACGTTGTGGTGCTGCATCAAGTGGTCAAGGATTACGTCTGCATGCGGCCCACGGTCGAAAATATCGCCCACGATGTGCAGCACATCCACCGTCATGCGCTTGATGAGCGTCGCCATTTCCACGATGAACGTGTCTGCGCTGCCTGTGTCGATGATGGCACGGATGATGTTGTCATAATACCGGTCCTGGTTGCGGTTGGGCGCGGTGTTGAGCAGCTCCTCCATAATGTAAGCGAATTCGCGCGGCAGCGCCTTGCGCACCTTGGAGCGGGAATACTTGGAGGCGGAAAGCCGGCATACGGCAATGAGCCGCCGGAGCATTACGCAGTACCAGTCGTAAAGATCCGTCACGGTGGCTTTGGCCTCAATAAGCTTTTCGCGCGGGTAATAGATGAGCGCCGAGAGCGCGCGCCGCTCCGCAATCACAAGCGAGCCTTCAAACGCTTGGTCGATCTTGTCTGCAACTGCGCCGGAGCCGTTGTTCAGAATGTGCAGGAACGCTTCATGCTCGCCATGGATGTCGCTCATGAAGTGTTCTGTGCCCTTAGGCAGGTTCAGGATAGCAGTCAGGTTGATGATCTCCGCACTGGCCGCTTGCGGCGAAGGGTACTCCCGCGCAAGGAGCGTGAGGTAGCGGGTGTCTCGAGCGTTCATGGAAACCTCCGGATTGGTTATTATATTAACAAAGAAGAACGGTATATTCTATTAATATCGCTTATATATTAGCACGTTTTTTACGCACTGAACAGATGTAAAAACATAATTTGCAGGAATTCCTGCAAAAGAATGTGCGGCGGCTGCATGGTTGGCAGAGAACATGGCGGGGTGGTATACTAAACGCAGAAGATAAGCACAAAAGGAGAATGCGATGCAAAGGATCGGATGCCACCTTTCCTCGTCAAAAGGGTTTTTGCACATGGGAGAAGAAGCCGTTTCCATCGGCGCGAATACGTTCCAGTTCTTCACGCGCAACCCGCGCGGCGGCGCGGCGAAGCCGCTTGATGCGGCGGATCTTGCGGCGTACCGCGCGTTTGCGGCAGAGCACGGGATCGGCCCCATCATCGCGCATGCGCCCTATACGCTCAACGCCTGTGCAGCGGACGAAGGCTTGCGCACGTTCGCGCGGGAAACGATGCTGGATGACCTTCGGAGGCTTACGCATCTGCCCGGCAATTTTTACAATTTCCACCCCGGCAGTCATGTGAAGCAGGGCACGGAAGCCGGAATCGACTTGATCGCTGAAACGCTCAACGCCGTTTTGCCGGAGGCGGGAGAAACCACGGTGCTGCTTGAAACCATGGCAGGTAAGGGCAGCGAGGTCGGCAGCCGGTTCGAGGAGCTGCGCGCAGTGATTGACCGTGTTGAGCGGCCGGAGCGCCTTGGCGTTTGCCTGGACACCTGCCATGTGTTTGACGCGGGGTATGATATCGTGAATAACCTCGAGGGCGTACTTGCGGAGTTTGACCGCATCATCGGCCTCAAGCGGCTTTGCGCTGTACACCTTAACGACAGCATGAACCCGATCGGCTCCCATAAGGATCGCCATGCCTGCCTCGGGGCGGGGCACATCGGCCTCCCTGCGCTGCTGGCGGTGGTCAACCACCCCGCGCTTTGCGGCCTGCCGGCCGCGCTTGAAACCCCGAACGACCTTTCCGGCTATGCGCGGGAAATCGCGCTTGTGCGGGGCGGATGAGGGATCACCTCCCCTGCACCTCCGGGAACGGGATCACCGCTGCCGGGGCGGCCGGGTGCGCGCAAAGGAATTTTTCCATCCAGATCATGTCCTTCCATGCGCCGGATTTATAGCCGCATTTTGTGAAATGCGCTACGGTTTTATAACCGAGTTTGCGGTGAAACGCTTCGCTTTTTTCGTTCGGATACGTGATGCAGGCATTGAGGTTTATAATGTTCTGCATGCTGAGGCAGCGCTCCAGCTCGGTGTAAAGCAGCGTGCCGGCGCCATGCCCGGAAAAGCCCATCTTCACATACACGGTAACTTCAACTGCCCAATCATAGGCAGGGCGGCTTTTGAATGCGCCTGCATAAGCGTAGCCTAAAGCGATGCCGCCTTCCTCTGCGATGAGGTAAGGATAGCGTTCAAGCGTGTGCGCGATGCGTGCGGCGAACTCCGCATCCGAAGGCGCGGCATATTCAAACGTGATATCGGTCGTTTCAACATAGGGCTTGTAGATCGCTGCGAGTGCGGGTGCATCCGCAGGGGTTGCAATTCGGATCGTGATCATGCCTTTCTCCTTCAAACTCAACCGTTCGTCAGCAGAACCGTTCCCGCATCATATCGCACACCGTCCGCGAGAACGGCCGCTTCATATTCGCCTGAAAGCCCTTCAGGCAGCGTCAGCGAGAAGCCCCGCGGGGAAACCATAGTTTCTGCAAGGGAGTCGGCCCGCTCCTCCAAAATGGGGAACGCCTCGAAGCAATGGGATTCGCCGTCCCGCAGGAGGAGCACATAAATATGCCGGGCTTGCGCATCCGCGTCAAAGCAGCCCGCAAGCTGCGTATAGCCGCTGCGCCCATATTGCGTGAGCAGAGCCGTGCCGCCCTCCGCTTTCGCATGCGGCGCATCCGCTTCAAGCGCGGGCATGAGGGGCGCTGCGGTGAGCAGGTTTTTGATGTTGCGCTCCACTAGTTCGATGAACACGGCGTCCGGCGTTTCTTCATCCAACAGCGTGTAATTGTACGGGAATTCCGCGCTGTATTTCACGCGCCCTAGGTTTGTGGAAAGGAGCGGCAGCAAGGCGTTGCCGAACGAATCGCGGAACAGGTGCAGTGAAACGCCGTTCGCGCTGCTGGTGGTGCCAAAGGTCGTGTCCTGCGCGGGGCGCGCGCCTTCATCATACGCAAAGTCCGGTTCAATGCCGTAATCCGGGCGCGGTCGGTTGCCCGGAAGCGCGGGAAGCACGAAGTTGTGCAGGTCGCCTGCATCGTCATACACCGTTTCCGGCACAAGCGAAGCATAAGATTCGTATGCTTCGCCTGCTGCGATGCGCTGCATGATCGCATTGTAGGCAAGCAGCGCGCCGCGCTCGTTCCAGTGGGTATCCCGATCATGGTAAAGCTGGCCGTCCTGCTTGTGAGAACAGAGCAGCGAAGCAAAATCCACGGTTTCTATCCCCGCTTCTGCAAGTGCGGCATACAGCCGCTCCCGGTTGCCTGCGCCCGCTGCAGGAACGAGGCGGGAAGGCATGTTTTCCGGATAGACCGTGTTTTTGTTGGGAGCGATGGAGAAGGTGAAGGAAATCCCCCGCGCTTTGCACCAAGCCTGCTCAATGCCGAGGCATGCGGCGATGCGGGCGATTTCCTCCTCTGAAAGCAGGTTGCGCCCAAGATAATCATCCAGCGTCTCGGAATAAAACAGCATGTCGTTTTTGCCGACGATGACCTTCTCATTGAGCGTATCCCCGAAGAGCGCCATTGTAAGCCCGTGAAAGGCTGTGACCATCTCCTCCCGGAAGCCGAAGTGATCCTCGAAATATGCATCGAACTCCACGGGGAAGGAAAGGTTCAGCCCATCCCGCCCCCAAAGGGAGGTGAGCCGGGCAAGCGGCCTGTTTTCGCGGTTTTCGGCTTCGTAGCCGCAAAGAAGCGCTGCCGTGGGCAGCAGGCATACGGCGAGGAACGCCGCAATGAAGGCGAGGTAGAACGGTTTCTTCATAAGCGTCCCTCCTTAAAAGCGGAAATAAATGAACGGGTTGTAGGCGGCTGTGGAAAGGCAGAGGGCGCAAAGCACCGCAAGCAGCAGCGCCGCAATATAAACGGCGCATTCCGCAGCAGGCCGGCGCGCAAAGAGGCGTTCCCCAAAGCGGTGCAGAACAGGCGTGCAGGCGAAGGCTGCAACGGCGAGCGCCACGAGGCAAAGCGGCGATACAAGCGCGGAAAGCTCCGCAAGCGCAGCGGGAGAAAGGCTCCAGGCCGTGAACATGCACCCGATGAGGGTGAGCGCATGCTCCATGGTTTCCGCACGGAAGAACACGAAGCCCACCGTGACCGCAAGAAGGGTATACGCATGCCGGAGTGCGCGCGGCCACTTTGCAGGCTTGAGCGCGCCGTAGGACTCCAGCATCAGAAAGCTGCCGTGATAAAGCCCCCACACCGCGAAGTTCCAGCTTGCGCCGTGCCAAAGGCCGGTCAGAAGGAACACTGTGAGTTTATTAAGCCCCGTGCGGAGCCTGCCCTTGCGGTTCCCGCCGAGCGGGATATACACATATTCGCGGAACCAGGTGGAAAGCGAGATGTGCCATCTGCGCCAAAACTCCTGCATGGTTTGTGCGATGTAAGGATAATTGAAGTTTTCCTTGAACGTAAAGCCGAAGGCTTGCCCGAGGCCGATGGCCATGTCCGAATACCCGGAAAAATCAAAGTAAATTTGAAAAAGATATGCGACAGCGCCGAGCCATGCCGTGGGGGCGGTCACGGACCCCATGGGAAGCGCGTAAACCGCATCCGCCGTCATGGCGAGCGTGTTGGCGATAAGCACCTTCTTGGCAAGGCCGAAACAGAAACGGCGGAAGCCCGCCGCCCTCTTTTCTATTGTGATGGTGCGCGCGTGAAGCTGTTGGTCCACATCGTGATATTTTACGATGGGCCCTGCGATGAGCTGGGGAAACAGCGAGATGTAAAGCAGCACGTCAAAATAGTTTTTGGAAAGCTGCGCATCCCCGCGATATACGTCGAGCACGTAGCTCATGGCCTGAAACGTGAAAAACGAAATGCCGATGGGCAACGCAATGCCAGGGAGCGGGAGGGAAAGCCCGAGCGCTCCGTTTATGCTTTCAATAAGAAAATCCGTATACTTGAAAAAGACGAGCGTGCCAAGGCTCCAGACTACGGCTGCGCCGCACCAGAAACGCCTTTGCGCAGGGAAACGTTCCATGAAACGGGCTGCGGCATAGTTTACGAGCGTGGTAAAAATCATCAGCAGCACGTAAACGGGCTCGCCCCATGCATAAAACAGCAGCGAGGCAACAAGAAGGAGCGCGTTGCTCCAACGGATGCTGCGCCGAAACAGCAGATTTACGAGAAACGCTGCCGGCAGGAACAGAAAAAAGAACGTAGGGGAGCTGAAAACCATGGCTCACTCCGTTTGCAATCAATAGCTGGGGGAATAGATGTAGATCGTGCCGACTGTATCGCCCAGGGGTTCAAACTGAATCCGCTCGGATTGAATGTCCTCCGGGTCGTTTGAGATGGAATAGGTGAGATAGCCGTCGTCAAAATAATCCGCGCCGTAAAGCTCTGTAACGGAGGAAAGCGCATCGCCCACCTTTGCGCCGCGCAGCGTGGCATAGGTGCCGTCCGTGAGGGTAATCATCTCGATGACATCCTTGCCGCCTACCGGCACGGTGTTCACGGTGATGCCGGGATAAGTATAGGTTTTGTCCTTGCGGTCATAGACGCACCTTACCATTTCGGAATATTCAAATCCATCGCCGAGCGCGGCAAGCAGGGCGGCGCTGTCCTCGCGCAGATAATACACTTTGCCGCCGATCTCAACGCCAAGGTCCTTTTCGGAAAACGCGCCGGTGGGCGCAGCGGGAGCCGGGGAGCCGCAGGCCGCCACAACGCAGAGCATCAGCAGCACAGCAACGGAAAGGGAGAGGCTTTTTTGCAGTTTCATAGGGTTGAAACCTCCTTTGTGATGATGGAAGATTCAGCGGCCGTTTTCGGGCAGCTGTTCGAGCGGCAGCATTGTGACGCGCGAAAGGTCGATATCCGTGGTCATAAACTTTTTGCTATTGGTGTCGGAAAAATGCCACCATTCGCTTTTGATGGAGTTGAAACCGCATTCGCTCATCACGCCGGTCATGTATTCAACATTGGCGGCCTGCTCCTCCGTCCAGGTTTTGCAGGTGCGTGCGGCTTCCTCGGTAAACGTATGCATGGGGGTGGGAAATTCAAGCACAAGGCCGGTCGCATCATCAATCAGCGCAATATCCACCGCACAGCCGCGGTTGTGGTTGGAAGCGGTGGTGGAAGGATCTGCGATCCAGTGCTTGTTCTGAACGATTTCAAAAAGCCGCCGCTGTGCGGAAAGGGGGCGGTAGGCATCGTAAATTTTAAGCGTATAGCCATCGGCTTTGAAGCGCTCATAGGCCTTCACAAGCTTTTTTGCCGTATCGCGCTGCAAAAGCGCAATGGAGCGGCCGTAGAGCGGTTCGCCTGTAACGTTGCTTTCCGTGTTGAAAAGCTGTTCATACTGCGCATCCGGCAGGTACAGTTTGAGATCCACCAACTCATTTTTGACCATAATGGGCGTAATGCCATCTGCCTCATATGCAGGAAGCCCGGTCGAGATGTCAATTTTTTGTCCGGTTTCAGGCGGGACATAGGCATAAAGCACCGTTTCTTCCGGCACGAGGTATTCTGTGTAACAATATGCCTCTGTGCCGTCCATAAGCTGCACGCGGCTGAATTCGCCCTCTGTGCCGAGGTAGTATGCGGTTTCTTCATATAGAAGTTGGCCGAGGATGTTTCCGCTGTCCGCTGTGGAAGGGGAAGAACGCACATTAACCGTGCTGACGCGGACCTTGTAAAGCGGCCCGGGCGGCGGCGGTGGCGCTGGCACCGGGGATGCGGTCGGCGTAGGCGTTTCCGTGGGCACGGGTGTTTCCTGCGGTTCCGCCGGCGCCGGCGTCAGGTCGATCGCCTCTGTGCCGGCAGGGCCAGAGGGCATTTGGATGCCCGGCGTGCAGGCCGTGCAGAACAGCAGGAGCGCAAGAAGCAGCGCGGATAAGCGCATGGCGGAACCTCCTTTCACAATTTGGGTTGCAGGGGGAAGGGGCGATCAATCCCCCGCTTCAACATCCGTTGGGTCGTAGCGTTTGCCGTTGCGGCTGGGCACCTCATCGCTTGTGGTGCCTTTGGGCGATCCGTTTACGATTTCAAGCACCGTGCCTTCCGGGCAGTTTTCGTAGATGAAGCGCGCGGCCTCAGTGACCATTCGGAGGCAGCCGCCCGTGGAAGACTTGCCGATGCCGAGCTCGCCGTCATAATACTTGGGCCACATATAGCCGTTGTTTTCCTCCCCGTAGAGCGGGGAATGGACATAAAGCCGGTTGTGATAACGCGTGGCGAACTGCACGAAGCCGCCGTCCGGGAATTCGTGCCAACGCTCGCGATCGCCGCTCAAAGTGAAGGTGCCGGCGGGCGTTTTGTTGCCGCCATGGGCGATGCGATAGGTCTTATATACTTCGGAATACGCGCCATCCGCACCTTTTTTATAGATCGTGAGGGTGTAGGAGCCCTTTTCTACATAAAGATAATAGGGCAAATCATCCCCTGCGGACGGAGCGGGCGTTTCAGAAGGCGCCTGCGTCTGCACAGGAGCCTCCGTTTGTGCAGGAGCCTCGGTCTTTTCCGGCGCACTGGTTTGCACAGGCGGCATAGTTTGCGTGGGCGCGGCTGTGAACGCAGGCGTTTCCGTGGGCATGGGTACGGATGGATTCGCTCCGGAAGGCGTGCCGAGGATAATCGGAGTAAGTGTGGCGGAAGGGGAGGGCAGAGCCGCGTTCTGGCCGGCTGTTTCCTCCGGAACGTCAATGATGTCGATCACGCCGTCGCCGGCAGCGACGGCCTCACGCGGCGCGCATGCGCCCATGGAGAGCATGAGCAGGCATGCAAGCAACGCGGAAAAAAAGCGAAGGTATTTCAAATTCAAGCCTCCTTGAAAAAAGCGTCGTAATTTCTATAATAGTTTACTACAACCCGGCGGCGATGTCATCAGCCGAAAGAAAAAAGGCGGGGCGGAAGAAGAATGTTTACAAACGGTATGCGGAGCAGGGCTTTCTTCAGGAAAGCCCTGGAAAGCTCTGCTAGACTGTCGAAAAAGTCTCTCCGGGATTGTCAAGGGCCGCAGCCCTTGACTTGCAATCGCGAGCGGCGACAGGTGCGGCGCGAGCGAAAAGCCTTGCCGTGCAAGGCTTTCTTTGCACGGAGCGCTGGTCGCGCCATGAAATCCTCGATCAAGTGGCGCTGCCACTTGATCGACAGCCTCGCAGGGATTTCCTTAGGCAAGCTCTGCGGAAACAAAGTGGAACCCGAGCGGCGCTGTATCCGCCGGGGCGAGCGTAAGCACGAGCGCGGCAAGTTCTCCTGCTCCCTCCGTGCCGGGCAGGCCGTACAGAAGCATACCATAAACGATCAGCGAATCCTTCGTGCGCACGGCTTCATCCACGCGCAGCGCATATGCCGCGCGCGGGTGCACAGGAACGCGGTATACGCCATCGAGAAGGAGTGTGCCGTCGCCCCATTCGGGAATATCCATGGGGAATGCGCCGGAAAAATACTCCGCAAAGGATGCTTCATAGGATTCTGCGGGCACATCAAGCCAGGCTGTGCTTTCGTTCCCCGTGGTGAGCATGTGCGTCAGAAACGCGCTTGCAGCATATGCGGAAGGGGAACCATCCGAAAAACCTTCGTAATTCGGAGCACAGGCTGCCGCAATCGCTTCAAACGCCGGCAGCAGGGTTTCATATTCCGAAACGGAGATCGCTTCTCCCACGCAATCCGGATAAAGAGCTGCGCGGGGAATGGAAAATGTGAGCGTACCGGCCGCTTCGGGTGCGAGCACGCCCGCCGGAATGAAAACCTCGTATCCGGTCTGCGTTACCGCAAAACCGTTCATGAGGTCAAGCGCAAGGCGTACATCCTCCGGTGTTACGTCTCCGAAATAGGCGTCGGGATCGAGATCGATCGCATTGTAAATCTGCTGCGCCACGAGTGCATCCGGCTCATATTGCCCGGACACCGCAGCAAAGCTTTGCTCGCTGCCCGCAGCATCCAACACGAGCACGAACGGGATTGTTTCGCGCTCTGCACCATAGGAGACGGTCTCGAACAGGCGAATGCTCCAATAGCCTGCTGCGGAGGAAGCAGCAAACTCCACGGTTGTGCAAGGGGCGGGTTCGCCCTCCGCACGGTCGGCAAGCGGGAGGCGCTCTGTGCGCACGCGTTCGGTCAGTTCCTCTTCATACAGTGCAAGCGCCGCGTTGAGCGCTGCACAGTTGAGCTCCTCGGGCATGAACACGGGCAGGGTGTAAGTGAGGATATAGTCCGCATCCGCATCGCCCGCGCCTTCCGGGAAATAGACGGTGTTTGTCCGGGAGCCATACCGGATGTCCGCAGACTCCGGCGTTTCACCGGGCGCCTCCGCGCCGGATGCCTCCGCGCCGGGCGTTTCCGCACCGGGCTTGTCCGTCGCACCGGGCGCGTTTACAGCCCCGCCGCAGCCGGCTGCCGAAAAAAGAAGCGCCGCAAGCAGAGCGGCAAGAAGTCTGTATTTCTTCATGGAAATTCACCTCCAAAGCAAAAAACGGTGAGATACATTCACAGTATCACAAGCAGTGGGGCAATTCAACTGAAAAGATTGTAAATCCTTCGGGGATCGGGCGGTGCGCGCAACAAATTCTTTTTTAAGCTACGCTTGCGGCAAGCAGTTATGCGCCGTGTGTGATATAATGAATTGGCACAATCCTGCCCTGCAAGCGAAGCGCGCAGGCGGATGGAATGCAATACGTAGGCCGAAGGAGGAGAACAATGGCACGGAAATTGGACAAAGACCATATTCTGGGGCGGCTTAGCCGCGTGCCCGGCGACGTCGGGTTCTATTTTAAAGACCTTACTACGGGGGAAGAGCTTGGCCGCAACGAGAACGAAATGTTCCAGGCGGCAAGCGTCATCAAGCTGCCCATGTTCGCCGTGGTTGCAAAGTTTGTTGCAGAAGGAAAGGCATCCTGGGAAGACAGGCTCGTTGCGCACAATGAAGAGCGCGTGCCGCCCTGCGGCGCGCTGTGGTTCTTCGAAGACGAGCCTTCCGTGCGCCTCAAGACGCTCTGCGGCCTGATGATCACCATCAGCGACAACATGGCGACCAATATGATCATGCGGCATTTCGGCATCGAAACGTTCAACCGGGAATTCCGGGAGATCGGCCTTGAAAAAACGCACATTGAGCGGCTGCTGTTTGACAGCGCCGCAGGTGCGCAGGGCAAGCAGAACAAGATCGTCCCGCGGGAGATGGGCTGCCTGCTCGAGCGTGTTTACCGTCATTCGTTCGTGAATGAGACGGTTTCCAAATGCATCGAGGATACGCTGCTCGAGCAGCAGATCAACCATAAGATCCCCGGCTACCTGCGGGGCGAGGTGAATGTTGCGCACAAGACGGGCGAGGATGACGGCATCACCAATGATGTGGGTATCGTCTATGCGCGGGAGCCGTTTGTAATCTGCTTTGCGACGAACAACACGGATGTGCCGGAGGCGGAGCGCGCCATGCGGGAGATCTCCCTTGCTCTTGCGGACATTCCCGCATGGAAGGCGGAATAAGCAAAACAAAAAAACGGCCCGAAAGAAGGCCGAAACTTTAAGGCCCGCAAGGCGGCTTGGCCGCCCTGCGGGCCTTGCCGCGCAAACGAGCCTGCTCCGCTTCCGTCATGATGCGGCATTGCATGGCATGCTCCTTTCAAGCGGATTGTCTTTTTTCCATGTCCCAGGTATCCTGCTTTGCGGCGTGGGCAAGCAGCAGAAAGTACGCTCCGCAGAGCAAAATCTGCACGACGGAGGAACATGGGGTTGCAAGGCCGATGTGAAAGAGCGAAACGGGGGAACGCTTGCTCATAAAGAAGGAAACGGGTACGCGCACGCCGAACGCGCCGATGATGCCTTGCAGCATCACAAACGTGGTTTTGCCGCAGCCGTTGAAATAACCGATAAGGCAAAACAGGAAGGATACGAACAGGCAGTCGATCGCATACGCTTTCAGGTATTCTGCAGCGGCGGCAATCACGGCCGGGTCCTTGCCGGAAACGAAAATGCCGGCGAGCAGGTCGCCATGGAAAAACGTGAAATAGCCCATTACAACGCCCACGGCGAGCGAGGCCGCAATGCCGTAAACAAGGCCGCGCCTGGCGCGCCCGGGTTCCTTTGCGCCCATGTTCTGCGCCACGAACGCGGACATGGCCTGGCTGAATGCGGAGGGGACAAGCATGATGAAGCCGCAGAGCTTTTCCGCAACGCCTACGCCCGCGGAGATGGTTACGCCAAGCGTGTTTACGATGGCGGTAATGGCGAGGAAGGAGATGCCCACGAGCACATCCTGCAGCGCGATAGGGAAGCCGAGCCTGAGCACTGCGCCCATGCGGGGTGGGTCCGCCTTTACATCGCTTTTGCACAACGCAAAAGGCAGCTTCTGCCTTCGGATGATAAGGAGGGAAAGCAGGACGCTGAGCGCCTGTGCCGCAACGGTTGCAATGGCTGCGCCCGCAGCCGCCATCTTGAACACGCCCACGAGCAGGTAATCCCCTGCGATGTTGAACACGCACGCAAACGCCACAGCCATCAGCGGGATGCGGGAGTTGCCGATGCCTCGGAACACGCTGCCGAGCACGTTATAGGCCACGATGAAGACCGTTCCTGCGGAGCAGATGCGCATATACGCTACGGCCGCGCCCACGGCTTCCGGCGGGGTTTGCATGAGCTTTACAAGCGGCACGGCAAGCAGCTCCATCGCGACTGTGAGGGCAATGCCAAGGAGCCCAAACAGAGCGATGCTTGCGCCGACGATCTTCCCGGATTCCGCTGCGTTCCCTTCCCCGAGCTTGCGCCCGAGCAGCACCGTTGTGCCGACTGCGATGCCGACCACAAGCGACGTCACAAGCTGCATCAGCCAGCTTGCGGTGGAAACGGCGGAAACATCCGCCGCAGTAGCGAACTGGCCAACCACCATCATGTCCACCGCGCCGTACATCGTCTGCAAAAACAGCGCCAGCAAAATCGGCAGCGCAAAGCGCACGAGCGGCCCGAAAATCGGTCCCTTTGAAAAGTTTTGCTCCCTTATCATTGTCGGACCTCCTTTGATTCCGAAACTTAAAAAACCGGCTAAGCGCAGGCGTTCCAGCCAGCATCTTATCCGGTTCCCATTTCAAACGAATGGTTCACCCTCCGATGAACAGGATGTATTATAGGCCATTCCGGCGGGGAATGTCAACCTTGAGGTTCGCGGCGGTTGACAATGGGCGCGGCATCAATCCATAATATATTTTTGAAATATGAGCGGATAAAAGCATTGCGGGAAGACCGCGACCTGAAGCAGCACGAAGTTGCGGAATATCTCCGCATTGCGCGCAGCACATACAGCGGCTGCGAAAACGCATGGAGTGATATCCCGACGGAAATTCTTATCGCACTGGCGCAGTATTATGGCGTCCCGGCGGATTATTTGCTTGGCATAACGGATGAAACGAAGCTTACCCGCCCGCAAAAAAGCGGTGAAGAGCATGGCGCAGCGCAAACCGTGCCATATGCGTTTGATGAATTACCACAGTTCCTGATTTGAAAAATGATAAAACATGGGGGCGCTTGCGCACCCCCACATCCCGTTACTGCTCAAAGTTGAACTCGTCTTTGTTGCGTTCAATGAACAGGCCGAACACTGCGTCAAGAACGGCCGGGTCATCCACGCCCTGAAGCATATCCTCCTCGTCTTCCTCGCCGGAGGCGAGCACTTCAAGGATCACCGCATCCACTACGTCCGATTCATCGTCCACGGGCAGCAGCACTGCATATTGCCCGTCTTCGTAAGGCACGACATCCAGAATCTCAAAATCAACCTCAACGCCGTCCTCGTCGGTCAGTGTCACGACGTTTTCAAATTCGTTCATGGCTCCCTCTCGCTTATGCTTTGCCGTTGCAGCCGAGCACATCCACAATTTTGTGGGCGACCATCTGCTTGATGGCCTCGCGTGCGGGCTTGAGGTACTGGCGCGGGTCGAAATGACTCGGATTTTCCGCAAGGTATTTGCGGATGGTACCGGTCATCGCAAGGCGCAGGTCGGAATCGATGTTGATCTTGCAGACGGCCATCGCCGCAGCCTGGCGGAGCATATCCTCCGGCACGCCGATTGCGTCCGGCATGTTGCCGCCGTAGGCGTTGATCATCTCCACAAATTCCGGGATAACGCTGCTTGCGCCGTGAAGCACGATCGGGAAACCGGGCAGGCGCTTCTGCACCTCTTCGAGAATATCGAAGCGAAGCTGCGGCTTCGTGCCGGGCTTGAACTTATACGCACCGTGGCTTGTGCCGATGGCGATTGCGAGCGAATCCACGCCCGTGCGGGTCACGAAATCATAAACCTGATCGGGGTCGGTGTAGCTGCCTTCGCCGGCCGCCACCTTGACCTCATCCTCAACGCCTTCAAGCCGTCCGAGCTCGCCCTCCACAACCACGCCGTGGTCGTGCGCATATTCAACCACCTTTTTGGTGAGCGCAACGTTTTCTTCGTAAGAATGGTGGCTGCCGTCGATCATCACGGAGGTGAAGCCGCCGTCGATGCAACTCTTGCAGATGTCAAACCCGTCGCCGTGGTCAAGGTGCAGGCAGATGGGCAGGCCTGTCTCAATGACCGCCGCCTCCACGAGCTTCATCAGATAAGTATGGTTGGCGTACTTGCGCGCGCCGGCGGAAACCTGAAGGATCAGCGGTGCGTTGAGCTCCTTCGCCGCCTCGGTGATGCCCTGAACGATCTCCATGTTGTTGACGTTGAACGCGCCGATGGCATAACCGCCCTCATACGCTTTTTTGAACATTTCGGTGCTGGTGACAAGTGGCATATAATACTCTCCTTTAAAAATAATTCGGCCTCTGCGCTGCCGCACACATATCTGACTTTATTATACCGCGTTTGCCCCGGGTTTCAACACTGGGACGGCATATTTTGCTAAGCTGATTGTGATATGGAAGGAAAGCGGGTATAATTACCAATAGGAACAGTACAGAAAGCAGAATCCATCTGCCGAAAGGAATTTCATACCATGAGAAAGCTTCTTTCCCTGATCGTCCCCGTGTTCAACGAGGAGGACGTGATCGACGTTTCCTTTGCGCGCATGGACGCGGCAATGCGCGCGCTTCCCTATGAATATGAGATTATTTATGTCAACGATGGCAGCCGGGATACCACCATGGCGCATCTGCGCAGCATCGCGGCGGAAAACCCGCAGGTGAGGGTGCTTTCCTTCTCCCGCAACTTCGGCCATCAGCTTGCCGTCACGGCCGGCATGGATGCGGCGCGCGGCGATGCGCTTGTGATCATCGATGTGGATTTGCAGGATCCGCCGGAGATCATCGCGGAGCTTGTGAAGGCATGGGAAAGCGGCGCGGACATCGCGTACGGCAAGCGCCTGAAGCGCGAGGGGGAAACCATTTTCAAAAAGTTCACCGCATTTTGCTATTACCGGCTGCTCAGCGCCATGAGCGCATATCCGATCCCGCTTGACACGGGGGATTTCCGCCTGCTGGATCGCAAGGTGGCGGATGTGTTCCTGCGCATGCGGGAACATAACCGCTTCCTGCGCGGCATGAGCGGTTGGATGGGCTTTACGGCGGTGCCGGTGGAGTATGTGCGCCACGAGCGCTATGCGGGCAGCACGAAGTACACCCTCAAAAAGATGCTCAAACTCGCCTTTGACGGAATCATCGGCTTTTCGGACAGGCCGCTTACGCTTGTGGGCTGGCTGGGCGGCTCGGTGTGCGCTCTTTCGCTTGCAGGCTTTGTCGCGCTCATCATATGCGCGGCGACCGTCGGCTGTGCGCCCTGGCTTTGGGCGGTGTGCGGCCTTGCGCTGCTCAACGGCGCGGTCCTCGTTGCCCTTGGCGTGCAGGGCGCGTACATGAACCGTATGTATGATGAACTCAAGGGCCGCCCGCTTTACATCCTTGCCGAAAGCATCAATACACAAAGGGAGTGATTTGCATATGACGGACCCGCGTATCGAAACCCTGGCGAGAAACCTGATCGGCTTCTCCTGCAACGTGCAGAGGGGCGAAAACGTGCTCATTGAAACCTATGGCGATTGCGACGCACTTTTGCTTGCGCTCATCCGCGAAACGTACGCTGCGGGGGCAAAACCGTTCGTTTGGCGGCGGGACAACGCCGTGCAGCGCGCGATTGCAATGGGCGCTGCGGATGCACAGCTTGACCTGATGGCGCGTGTGGACAAGGAACTGATGGAAAACATGCAGGCTTACATCGGCATCCGCGGCGGCAACAACAACGCCGAGATGAGCGATGTGCCCGCGGCGCAGCGCGAACGCATGAGCCGCCGCTATTCCAACCCTGTGCACAGCGAGATCCGCGTGCCGAAAACGAAGTGGTGCGTGATGCGCTATCCTTCGCCCGGCATGGCGCAGATGGCGAATCTGTCCACCGAAGCGTTTGAGGATTACTACTTCAACGTCTGCAATCTAGACTATTCCAAAATGGACCGCGCAATGGACCCGCTCAAAGCGCTGATGGAAAAAACGGACATGGTGCGCATCGTGGGGCCGGGGACAGACCTTTCCTTTTCCATCAAAGGCCTGCCGGCGATCAAGTGCGCGGGCGAATGCAATATCCCGGATGGCGAAATCTTTACCGCGCCGGTGCAGGGCAGCATCAACGGCGTGCTCTCCTACAATACGCCGTCGGTGTTTGAAGGCTTCACGTTTGAAAACATTGTGCTTACGTTTGAAAACGGGCGCATCGTGAAGGCGGGCGCAAACGACACAGAGCGCATCAATAAGATTTTTGACCGCGATGAAGGCGCGCGCAGTGTGGGCGAATTCGCAATTGGCGTGAACCCGTACATCACAGCACCCATGAAGGACACGCTCTTTGACGAGAAGATCGCGGGCAGCTTTCACTTCACGCCCGGCCGTTGCTATGACGATTGCGACAACGGCAACCGCTCCGGCATCCATTGGGATCTCGTGTGCATCCAAACGCCGGAATACGGCGGCGGAGAGATGTATTTCGACGGCGTGCTCGTCCGCAGGGACGGCCGCTTTGTGCTGCCGGAGCTTTCCGCGCTGAACCCTGAGAATCTGAAGTAAACGGATCGGGCGCTTTCTGAAAGGGGAAACGCCCGACTTTGTTTGTTTTTTATATAACGATCGCTTATAGGCTTCTTCCCAATTATAGGAAAAATGCAGGATGAGGAAAAATGCGTTGCATATTTCCTGTGTTCTGTTTAATATTAAGAAGGAAATGCAGGTGACGGAGCCCGCGGCAGAGCCGCGGACTTTGCATAGATTTTAAATGGTTTATCATAATTTTTAGGAGGAACGAGAAAATGACAATTAAAGTTGGCATCAATGGCTTCGGCCGGATTGGCCGCCTGGTGCTGCGCGCGGCGGCAGACAACCCGGAAATCGACATTGTGGGCATTAACGATCCTTTTATCGACCTGGACTATATGGTCTATATGACCAAGTACGATACCGTGCACGGCGCGTTCCGCGGCGAAGTGGAAGCGCGGGACGGCAAGCTTGTTGTGAATGGAAAAGAAATTGCGGTCTATGCGATCATGAACGCGTGCGATATCCCGTGGCACGCGTGCGGCGCGGAATACATCGTGGAATCCACCGGCATTAACACCACCACCGAAAAGTCCTCCCAGCACTTTAAGGGCGGCGCGAAGAAGGTCATCATTTCCGCACCTTCCTCCGATGCGCCGATGTTTGTGATGGGCGTGAACCAAAACGCGTACACGAAGGACATGAACGTTGTCTCCAACGCAAGCTGCACAACCAACTGCCTTGCGCCGCTTGCCAAGGTCATTCACGACAACTTCGGCATCGTCGAGGGCCTGATGACAACGGTGCATTCCATCACTGCAACACAGAAGACCGTTGACGGCCCCTCCAAGAAGGATTGGCGCGGCGGCCGCGCGGCGGCGCACAACATTATCCCGAGCTCCACCGGTGCTGCAAAGGCTGTGGGCAAGGTCATCCCGTCCCTCAACGGCAAGCTGACCGGCATGAGCCTGCGCGTGCCCACGCCGGATGTTTCCGTTGTGGATTTGACCTGCCGCCTTGAGAAGGGCGCAAGCTATGATGAAATCAAGGCCGTGATGAAGGCGGCTTCCGAATCCCCGGAATGGAAGGGCATCATCGGCTACACGGAGGATTCCGTTGTTTCTTCCGACTTTTACACCGATCCCCGCACCTCCATTTTCGATGCGGGTGCAGGTATCAGCCTGAACGAGCATTTTGTAAAGCTCGTCGCCTGGTATGACAACGAATGGGGCTATTCCAACAAGGTGCTTGACCTCATTGCCCATATGGCAAAGGTGGATGCGGAGTAACAGCGGAGAAACGAATTATTATACACTTTGGGTAGAAACATGCGGGAGCCTGCAGCTTGCAAGCTCCCGCTTTTTGTTATGCATTGCACAAACAGAATTCCACCCAAATGGCTGTGTTAAAAAAATATCATAAGTGATAATTTTAGAAAACGGTGTTGACATAAGCATTTATTATGCTATAATCCCGACTTGAGGAGGATAGGATATCCTCCTGAACTATGAAAAATATAAGTCAATCGGGAGGATATGCAGGCATGGCTGTCAAGGTTGGCATCAACGGATTTGGCCGCATCGGGAGAACGGTTTTGCGCATCGCGGCGGAGCGGCCGGATGAAATTGAACTTTGTGGGATCAATCTGCGCAAGGCAGATCTGGATTACATGGTCTACCTGATGAAGTATGATTCCGTTTTCGGGCGGTTCCCGGGCGAAATCGAAGAAAGCGGGAATGGCATCCGCATCAACGGGCATGAGGTGGCTGTGTTTGGTGAAAGCAATGTTGCGGACATCCCCTGGGACGCCTGCGGTGCGGAATACATCGTGGAATCCACCGGCCAATTCAACACCACGGAGCTTGCCTCCGGCCACCTTGTGCATGGCGCGAAGAAGGTCGTTCTTTCCGCACCGGCGAAGGATACCGAAACGCCGACCTATGTGATGGGCGTGAACCACACCGAATACGACCCGAAGCATAACGTGGTTTCCAACGCAAGCTGCACGACCAACTGCCTTGCGCCGCTTGCAAAGATCATTCATGACGCTTTCGGCATTGAGCAAGGGCTGATGACAACCATCCATTCCGCCACATCCAAGCAGAAACCGGTGGATGCGCGCGCGGGGCGCGACTACCGCACCGGCCGCTCTGTGTTCAACAACATCATTCCCTCCACAACTGGCGCGGCGAAGGCCTGTGCGCTCGTGATGCCGAGCCTCAAGGGCAAGCTTACGGGCATGAGCTTCCGCGTACCGACGAACGATGTTTCCGTTGCTGACTTAACGGCACGCCTTTGCACCCACACGACCTATGAAGCCATCTGTGCCGCCGTGGAGGAAGCCTCCCGCACAACGATGAAGGGTATTGTGACCTTTACAAAGGATGAAGTCGTCTCCTCCGACATGCGCGGTGAAAGCCATACCTGCATTTTTGATGAGAAAGCGGGCATCATGCTGGACAGCAACTTTGTAAAGCTCATTGCCTGGTATGACAACGAGTGGGGCTATTCCTGCAAGGTGTTGGATTTGATCCAGTACATGGCGCAGGCGGATAAATAACTGGCAATCGGATAAGAATTTCAACAGGCAGAGGCTCCCTCAAAAGGGAGCCTTTTATGTAAGGCTGTCTTTCACATTGTACTGGAATTACTTCAGTCGACATTCCATCCTGCGCACGCGGTCGGTCATGCCGCCGCATGTGTTGGTACGGCTGACCGAACAGGAAACGGAAGCGTTGGCAGATGGCGCGCGACAGCAGGGATGAAATGTGTTACAATACCCCAAAACAAAGAATGGAGCATATACGGATGAAGATTGCAGTGCTGGATGGATTTCTCGTCAACCCCGGGGACATTTCCTGGGAGCCAATTGCAGGGCAGGGCGAATTCGTGCTGTACGAAAGCACGGAACCCCAGGAACTGACCGACCATATCGGCAACGCTGAAGCGGTGTTTGTCAACCGCTGCAACATCGATGCGGCGGCGATGGATGCCTGCCCGGATTTGCGGTTCATCAACACGTTTGCAACCGGCTTTAACATGATTGACATTGCAGCGGCAAAGGAACGGGGAATTGCCGTGTGCAACGTTCCGGCATACAGCACGCACGCCGTGGCACAGATGGCGGCGGCGCTGCTGCTGCAAATTGCCTGCAATACGGCTCTGTTCGACCATTACGTGAAAACATGCGGCTGGGTGGAGACGGCAGACCGCGCGTTGACCGCGATCCCGCATATGGAGCTTGCGGGAAAGACTATCGGCATCATCGGCCTTGGGGACATCGGCGGAAACATGGCGCGGATCGCGCAGGCGCTCGGCATGCAGGTGCTTGCATACCGGCGGCACCCGGATGCGGCGCTTGAAAACGAGCATCTGCATTTCGTTTCATTGGAGGAACTGTACGCAGGTTCAGACGTCATCAGCATCCATTGCCCGCTGAACGATGAAAGCCGCGGCATGATCGGCGAAGCAGCCATTGCAAGGATGCGGGACGGTGCGATCCTGATCAATACGGCGCGCGGTGCGATCTTGGATGACGCGGCTGTGGTGCGCGCGCTCAATTCCGGCAAGCTTTATGCCGTTGGCGCGGACGTATTTACGCCCGAGCCCTGCGGGAAAGATCACCCGCTTGCTACGCATCCGCGCTGTGTCGCCACGCCGCATGTGGGCTGGGCGCCGCGCGAAACGCGGGAGCGCGTGATCCGCTATTGCGCGGAAAACCTTGCGGCCTGGCGTGCAGGCAAGCCGCAGAATCGGGTCGTATAAACCAAAAAAACAGCCTTCCGGCAAAAACCGGAAGGCTGTTTTATGTTTTGGCGTCATTCTGTTCAGATCACCAGCGCAAGGCCGAAAAGCGCCGCAGCGAGTGCAGGAATGGAAACGGCAGCACCATAGCGGAGGAAGCGGCCGAAGCCGAGCTTCACACCATGGTTTTTGAGCATCCCTGTCCACATGATGCCCGCGAGCGCGCCGAGGGGCGTAAAAAATGCGCCGAGGTTGGAGCCGATCACGGAAGCATAAAGCGCAGCGGTGTGCGCCGCGCTTGGCAGGTCGGAAACGACCGAAGAGAACAGCACGCTCATGGGGATGTTGTTGATGAGGTTTGCCGCAAGGAAGGAGGACACGCCATAGCTTGCAACCGGGTGCGCGCTGCCGAGGAAGGTGCCGATGCTGCGGGTGAAGCCATACTTATCGAGCGCAAGCACCAGCACGAACATGGCAAGAATGAAGGGGACGATCTCCCACGGCGCGGCGTGAATTGCATCGCGCAGCAACGAAAGCCCGCGCCCGCGGCGCAGCAGGTAGGCTCCCGAGAGCAGGAACAGGCTGCAAAAGAACGCGAAGCAGATGAGCCACATCGGCAGGTCTAAATAAGAAGAAAAAACCAGCAGCACGATGCACAGCGCAAGATGTACGATCCCGAGCCGCACGAGCACGGGATCCTCCGGCGCTTTTTCCAAAGCGGAGTGGGAAAGCCCGCTGCGCAGCTTTCTGCGGAACAGCAGGTACAGCATGCCGAAGGAGGCGAAGCCCGCAAACAGCGTGGGCAGCAGCATCACGGCAGTGTATCCGAGGAAGGAAACGTTTGCCGCCGTCGCAAGGTAGATGTTCGTGGGGTTGCCGATCATGAGCGCCATGCTCCAGGTGTTTGCAGCGACAAATTCGCATATAAGGTAAGGGATGGGGTCAATTTTGGCATCCCGCGCGAAATAGCAGATGAACGGTGTAAACGTGAGCACGATGATGTCGTTGGAGGTAAATACCGTCAGCACGGATACAAGCGCATAGAGCAGCACGAACAGCCGCAGCTGGTTTGCATTCTGGCGCTGCAACACGGCGATGGCCAAATGGCGGAAGAATCCTGCGCAATCCAAAAAGATGGAGATCAATGTCATCGAAAGGAACAGCACGAGAATTTTAAGCGGGTTGATGCTGCTTTGCGCGGTAAGCCCTGCAAATACCTCCCGCGGGGAGATCGTACCGCAAAGCATCAGAACGGCAGCGCCGAGAAACGGAACAACCCAGAAGATATTCACGTTGTGCCCTTTGACCCGCACCGAGGGCTTCACGAGCACAACGGCGACAAGCGCCGCGCAGGTCATTGGGGAAACAGCAGCCACAAGGTCCATACCAATCGCCTCCCGTGCAAAAAACGCACACGAGCGGTATTATAGCACTGTGCGCAGGCGGGTGCAATGGGGGTGCGTTTCAAACGATATGCGTTCCTGTAAACCGAGAGGGGGAAGATAGCGTTTGACGCCGCGCCGGATAATGCCGGATAATATGGTAACCTTTAATTACAATCCTTTGCTTCAAGAAATATCAAATGAAAGAAAAACAAACGTATAAATTCAACGGAGGTGCAGCGAAATGGATGAAATGCATGAAAAGAATATCCGAGAAACCGCCGAAGAAACCACGCCAGCCCAATGTATTTGGGGCGCGCTGATTTTCAGCGTGGCGGCTGCCATCCTGAATGTGCTTGCGATGTTTTTTGATTGGGATGTGCGCACCGGCACGTTCGGATGCGGCCTGCTCAGCGCGGTATTCGCGGTGCGTGCGCTCGTGCTGCTGCGCAAAAAGAAAAAGAATAAAACGCGGGAGGCGGAGGGCGGCTCGGCCGCAGAGCAAGAATAAGCGCTTACCGATTTTTGCTTTGCTACATCGCCGGGCGTCTGCTTACGGCGCTTTTAGTGCAGCTTCGATGCGCTTCATCAGTTCGCTCGGCTTGATGTCCATGGCTTCGCTGAGTTTGAAGAAGGTTTCAAGCGTGGGCTTGCGCACGCCGCGCTCGATAGCGCTTAAATGCGTGCGCCCGATGTCCGCGAACCCGCTCACCACTTCCTGCGAAAGTCCTTTGCTTTCCCGGTATTCCTGAATGACACGTCCTACGATTACAGCATCCAACATGAAAATAGCATCTCCTTTTTTGGTTAAGAAAACTCTAAAGGATAAAATGGAATTACATGAGCACATATGTTGCCAAATGAGCACAAATGTGTTATTATAAAAACAGGGAAAGCATTCCCCCAATGCGAAACTTAATCTTCAATTTGCAAAGCGAAAAAGGAGAGGCTTCATGATCGGCTACGGATTGCGGAAATACGCGGAGGAAAATGAAATGACGGTGGCGCGGGGGGTGGCTTACGGCACGTTGTCCGGCTATGCCGTTACGCTCTCGGAGGGCATGGGCTATAAGCGTATCGTGGTCATCACACGCTTTCCGGAACCGGAAAAGCAGGAGGCGCTGCAGGCGATGCTCGATGGCCGGAACATGATGCAGGAATACCGCATACAGGAGATGACGTTTGCGCAGGACGGCATCCTGATCGACTTTTTGGATAACCCCGGGACAATGAAATTGCTTCAGGCGTTCGTGAAGTGGTTCTTCCCGCTGCTGAAGCAATATTCCGCAACGGATGCGACGGTTTGCACCGGCTGCAGGCAACCGCTCGCCAATGCGCGCGCAGATTGGTATACGATAAACGGTGTTGCGATGCCGCTGCATGAAACGTGCGCGCTGCAAATGCAGCGAGAGGCCGACACGGAACAGGCACAGCAGGAAACGGAGGCGGCAGGTTCCTATGGTAAGGGCTTTTTGGGCGCGTTGCTTGGCGGCCTTTTGGGCGCCCTTGTTTGGGGAACTGTGCTCTACTTCGGTTACTTTGCGGGTGTAATTGGCTTTTTGATCGGTTGGCTTGCGGAAAAGGGATATGGGCGCTTGGGCGGCAAAACAGGAAAGTGGAAGGTCTGGATCCTCATTGCGGCGATCCTCATCGGCGTTCTGGCGGGAACCTTTGGCGGTTATGCGGCAACGATCGCACAGGCCATCCATAACGGCGGAATTTCCGGCTGTACGGCAGCGGATATCCCGAAACTGTTTGTGGCAATGCTTGTGGAGGATGCCGCTGTCCGCACCAGTGTGCTGGGGAGCGTAGCTCTTGGCCTGCTCATGGCGTTCCTGGGCACGCTCGGCATCCTTTCCAAGGCCGGCAAGGAAGGAAATGGAATGCGGATGAAAACGATGAAATAGGGTGCGGTGAGGACAAAAAATCACCATTTTCCTTGACTTTTCAAGCCCGTTTTGCTATGCTACTCAAGTATGATATTCGGGCGAAGAAGCGGAACAGTAGGGAATGGGCCACCGAAAGAGAGCTGCCGGGCGGTGTAAGGCAGCGGGGCGGAATCCCGAAGCTCGCCGCGGAGCCTCTGACGCTGAAACGAAGAGTAGGCGCGGCGCATCCCTGCGTTACGGGGCATGAGTGGGCGCACCTGCGCCAACGGGAGTGGTACCGCGGTCAATGGCCGTCTCTTGAATGCAAGAGGCGGCTTTTTATTTTATGAAAAGTGAAGATAAATTGGAGGAAGCAACGTATGTCACAACGGTATGACCATGACGCCGTGGAGGCGAAATGGCAAAAGAAATGGGAGGAAGCGCGCTGCTTTGAGGCAAGCGAGGATCATTCCAAGCCGAAGTTTTACGGCCTCATCGAGTTTCCGTATCCTTCCGGGCAGGGGTTGCACGTCGGCCACCCGCTGAGCAACACGGCAATCGACATCATCTGCCGCAAGCGCCGTATGGAGGGCTATAACGTCCTCTTCCCGATGGGCTATGATGCGTTTGGCCTGCCCACGGAGAATTACGCCATCAAAACGGGCATTCACCCTGCAAAAGTCACGGAGCAGAACATCGCCCGCTTCCGCGGCCAGCTGAAGCGGCTCGGCTTCTCGTTTGACTGGTCGCGCGAGGTGAACACCACCGACCCCAACTATTATAAATGGACCCAGTGGATCTTCCTGAAGCTCTTTGAGCACGGCCTTGCCTATAAGGCGGAGATCCCGATCAACTTCTGCACCTCCTGCAAGGTCGGCCTTGCAAACGAGGAAGTTGTGGACGGGCATTGCGAACGCTGCGGCGGCGAGGTTGTGCAGAAGGTGCGCAGCCAGTGGATGCTGCGCATCACGGCCTATGCCCAGCGCCTGATCGACGATCTTGACACAGTGGATTTCATCGAGCGCGTAAAAACGCAGCAGCGCAACTGGATCGGCAGGAGCGAAGGTGCGGAGGTTGATTTTGCGCTCGCCGGCACGGAAGACAAACTGCGCGTGTTCACCACCCGCTGCGATACGCTTTTCGGCGCAACGTACATGGTTATGTCGCCGGAGCATCCGTATATTGAAAAATATCGGGACCGCATTGAAAACTGGGCGGAAGTGCAGGCCTACCGTGAGACAGCCGCGCGCAAGAGCGATTTTGAGCGCAGCGAGCTGACCAAGGAAAAGACAGGCGTGCCGCTCAAGGGACTCAATGCCGTCAACCCGGCCACGGGCAGAGAAATCCCGGTCTGGATTTCCGATTATGTGCTCATGACCTACGGCACGGGCGCGATCATGGCCGTGCCGGCACACGATACGCGCGACTATGAGTTTGCAAAAGTGTTCAACCTGCCGATTATCGAGGTCGTTGCAGGCGGCGATGTGGAAAAGGAAGCGTTTACCGATTGCGAAACCGGCAGGATGGTCAACTCCGGGTTCCTGAACGGCCTTGAGGTGGAGCAGGCCAAGGAGAAGATGATCGCTTGGCTGGAGGAGCAGGGCATCGGCGCGCGCAAGGTGAATTACAAGCTGCGCGACTGGGTGTTCAGCCGCCAGCGTTACTGGGGCGAACCCATCCCGCTCGTATACTGTGAGAAGTGCGGCTGGGTGCCGCTGCCGGAAAGCGAGCTGCCGCTCGTGTTGCCGGAGATTGATGACTACACGCCCTCGGACGACGGATCTTCTGCGCTTTCCCGCGCAAAGGAGTGGATTCACACAACCTGCCCCAAGTGCGGCGGCCCGGCCGAGCGCGAAACGGATACCATGCCCAACTGGGCGGGTTCCAGCTGGTACTTCCTGCGCTATTGCGACCCACATAACGACAAGGAATTTGCAAGCCGGGAGGCGCTCGATTACTGGATGCCTGTGGATTGGTACAACGGCGGCATGGAACACACCACGCTGCACGTGCTGTATTCCCGCTTCTGGCACAAGTTCCTGTATGACATTGGCCTTGTGCCCACGCCCGAACCGTATCAGAAGCGCACGAGCCACGGCATGATCCTTGGCGAGAATGGCGAGAAAATGTCCAAGTCCCGCGGCAATGTCATCAATCCGGATGACATCGTGGCCGAAATGGGCGCGGATTCCTTCCGCCTGTATGAAATGTTCATGGGCGCGTTCGACCAACCCAAGCCCTGGAGCACGACCTCCGCGCGCGGATGCCGCCGCTTCCTCGACCGCGTATGGCGCTTGCAGGATATGCTTTCCGCCGAATCCGGCGTGCGGGATGACCTTAAGGCGTCTTTGCACGGCATGATCAAGAAGGTCAGCGAGGATTACGAGGCGATGAAGTATAACACCGCCATCGCTGCGATGATGAGCTTTGTCAACGATGTGTACGCCAAGGGCGATATCACAAAAGAAGAGTTCCACACGCTGCTCACGCTCCTCAACCCCGTTGCGCCGCACATTACGGAGGAACTCAACGAGCTGCTGGGCTATGAAACGCCGCTGTATGCTTCCGCCTGGCCGAAGTGGGATGAAGCCGCGCTCATGGCTTCCACCGTTGAACTCGGCGTGCAGGTGAACGGTAAGGTGCGCGCCCGCGTGACCGTGCCCGCCGGCCTTTCCAAGGAGGAGACTGAGGCGCAGGTGCTTGCGGCGCCGGAAGTACAGCCCTGGATTGAGGGGAAAACCGTGCGCAAGGTGATCGCGGTCAAGAACATCGTGAACATCGTTGTGGCATAAAGGCAATTGAATACGAAAAATGGCTCCCGCTTTTTGGCGGGAGCCATTTTATATGCACTGTATTGCATGGCTCAGGCAGGAAGCCCCGGCTTACATACTGCCACGAGCCGTTCGGAGGAGGTGCCGCCCGAACTATCCCATTCACCGATGCAGGTGATGAGCGTAAGCTGCGGCGATTCTGCATTGGCGCTCATCACGGAGGCGGGAACCTCCTGATAAGGATAGCGGTCAATGCTGTCGATATAAAACCAGCCCTGCGTGCCGTCCTCGTAATCAATCACAACCGCATCGCCCGCTTTGGCATCCCAAAGCACCTTGAAGGTGCCGGCCACGCCGTCCTTGCTCTTGTGCCCGGCGATGATTGCATTGCCCTCCTCACCCGGAGCGGGGCGCAGCGAACCGGAAACATTTTCAAGCCAAGTGGCAGCATCCGCGCGGTCGATGACCTCCATCTGGCCGTTTTCCAACACGCCGCCGGGGAATACTTCGCAGCTTTGCTTTGCTTCCACAAAGGAGATGCGCACCGGAACCGGCCGCACATACGGCGTGGGAGAGGGCGTCGGCACAGGCGTTTCACCCGGCACGGGCGTGGGCTCCGGGGTAGGCTCCGGCGTGGGCGCAGGCGTTTCGGGCATCACAAAATCCGGGTCTGGCAACAGGACGTGCTCCCGTACAAGCAAAAACACACCGCATGCAAGCAAAAGCGCGCTTACGGCATACAGCAGCACGCGCACCCATTTGCGGCTCAACAGTCCCGGCTTATGATCCATAAAGCCTGTCCTCCTGAAAGAAGTATTGCCTCATAATATAGCATAAATGGTAACATGCGTCAAACCTGGTAACCGCCTTGCGCGCAGTGGGAAAGGCGCAGTATAATGGCGGAAGCATATGAAACTACGGAGGTCTGTATTTATGAAACGGTTTAAGACGTTCTTCTGTGCGGCGCTGTGCGCGCTGCTTGTGTGTGGATGCGCACAGCCTGCGGAAAACGTTGTTCCCACGGCGGCCCCTACGCTTGCTCCCACCCCTGCGCCCACGCCCGAGCCTACTCCGGAGCCGCTGCTGCCGGTGGTGGAATACAACCTGTGTGACGGCGACCGCATTGAGGCGGACTTTGATGGGGACGGCGTTTCGGATTCCATCACATTTTCAGGCGAGATGGAGGTTACGTTCACGGTGAAAGCTGCGGACTGTGAGGAATTTACCTGCACGATGCCGTGTGCTTTCGGCAGGGGGAGCGTGCTGGGGCTTGATTTCGGCGATGGGGCATATACCTGGATCTTCAGCTCAAACATGGGACTCAACGGCGGTGCGGGCGCGATTTATACTACAGTTTACCGCCTGCAGGATGGGAAATATGAACTCTTTTTAGAATCGCTGCCCATGCAGCAGTTTACCGGCAGCATCGGAGCGGATGGGGCAAGCGTTTCGATTGAAAGCGTTACCGGCCTGGTGCAGGAAGGGGTGCTCGCGGAGAACGGGAGCGAAATTATTGCGAACACCACCCTTGAAACGGATCCCATTTGCCTGGTATCCTGGGTTTATGAAGAGGAAGCGGGAAGGTACGATGTCGTTTTGGATCAATATGTTTATTCCAGTGCAATGCACATCGCAGGCGTTGCAATGTGCCACACGCAGCTCTGCTTTTCGGATGGGGAATTTTCTGTCGTTCGCCAGTGGGCGGACCTTCGGTAAACGCTGTTCCGCCTCTTTTTAAAGGGAAGCATTGGGGCTGCGTTGTCTCCTTTTGAAAAGAACCCGATATGCCCGAGAATTCCCGCATCCGCTGCCGCCGCAACCGGCGGTTGACAAAAAGAAGCCGGTGGTTGGTGGCGCGTTTTCCCGCCCATCGGCTATACTCGCCCGGAAGGAGTTGATGGAATATGACCATTGGACAACGCATTGCAGAACTGCGCAGGCAAAATAACCTTTCGCAGGAAGCGTTGGGAGAAGCGCTCGGCGTAACGCGCCAATCTATCTCCAAATGGGAGAGCGACGGCGCTTTGCCCGAAATTGAAAAGCTTGTGGCCATGAGCCGCCTGTTCGGCGTGTCCGTGGGCGCGCTGCTTGGCGTGGAGGAGGAAACGCCTGCGGAGGGAACGGAACCGGGCAAAACACGGCAGGAAAGCGAGTTGAGCGAGGCGCAGTTGCGCATGGTGGAGGAAATCGCCGCGCGCTATACGGATGCGCTGCGGGAAGAAACGCTTCGGCAGGAACAGGCCAGAAGGGAAGATGCGCAGAAGGCGGCGGAGAAGAAAAAACCCGGGAAAAAAGCGATCCTTGCAGGCGCTTTCTGCGTGGGCTTGCTGCTATACGGCATCATCAGCCTGTTTTCCCGCCTGGAACGTCTGGACAACAACTACACCAACCTGAGCCATTCCATCAATAACGTAACGGATAGCGTCAACCGGCAGATCAGTGGAATCGCCTATCAGGTGGAAAACATCCTGAACGAGCAAAATGCGCTTACGGCGGATTTTGGCACATCGGTTGCCGAGGTGAATGCAAAGGAAATGACGGTTTCGTTCGATGTGTATGCCGTGCCCAAAACGTATGAAGCCGGCATGACGGTGGAATTCCTGGCGGAATCCGACAGCGGCGAAACGCACAGCGCAGAAGGGATCGAGGGCGCAAATGCACGCTTTTCCGGCCGCATCACCTGCCCGCTTACGGAAAATTCCGTCATCACGGTCAGCGCGGCCTTCATGCGCGGCGGCGTGCGGGAAACGCAGGTGCTGGATTCTTACGATTATATTTACCAAAACGTGCTGCCCGAAATTTCCGTGACCAGTTTTATGCTGGGCAGGGATGCTGTGCCGGGCGTTCCGTTCTCCCTTGCGCGCGAAAATGTATTCGTCCATTCCTGGGGGCCGGAAAAGCTGTGGAACTTTGTGCCGGAGGTGCCGCGCGTTGCGCGCGTCCGCGTAGGATTTTTCGTGAACGGAGCGCTTGCTGCCTGGGCAGAGCCGGATGACGGCAACCCGCAGCCCATTACGGGCGTGGATGCGGACGGCAACGCAACATCGGTCGCTATGCCTGCCATGGGCGAGGAAGATTTGCTTTTTACATTCCCGGAGTGTGAAGTCGCCCTGCAGGATGGGGATTTCTTCTGTGTTGCAGCCGTGGTAGAGGATCAGTTCGGCCACGAGCGTGTAGTGACGGACGGCGTATATCAAATCACGGGCACCGGGGAAGAAAGTGCGCGTGTGGACGGTTACAATGCAGAGACGGAGATTGCCTGGAAATATTAAACAAAACTTCGGGAATTTCCCTCTTGCATTTGACAAACGCTTTGCGATATAATCATAAGGGCACCCTGTTTTAGAAAACGGCGAGCGACTCCTTTGAGCCGCTCGCTTTTTGTTTTTCAAAATTTATTTTGTAAGGATCGGGAGGAACATATGGCAACGAAATTCGTATTCATCACCGGCGGCGTGGTCTCATCCCTTGGCAAGGGCATCACTGCGGCGGCGCTTGGCCGCTTGCTCAAGTGCAGGGGATATAGCGTCTCCGTCTGCAAACTGGATCCTTATCTGAATGTGGACCCCGGTACAATGAACCCGTACCAGCATGGCGAAGTGTATGTGACGGATGACGGAGCGGAGACCGATCTGGACATCGGCCATTACGAGCGGTTCATCGATGAAAAGCTTTCCCGGGACAACAACGCAACTTCCGGCCAGATTTACCAGACGGTCATCGAACGTGAGCGCGCAGGCGGCTATAACGGCGGCACGGTGCAGATCATCCCGCACATCACGGATGAAATTCAGGCGCGCGTGATGCGTGCGGCTGCGCGCACGAATCCGGATGTGCTGATTGTGGAGATCGGCGGCACGGTGGGCGACATCGAGGGCCAGCCGTTCCTTGAGGCCATCCGCCAAATTCGCTGGAGTGTGGGCCCGGAAAACAGCACGTTTATCCATGTAACGCTGATTCCATATCTGCACGCGGCGGGAGAACTCAAATCCAAACCAACGCAGCACAGCGTGAAGGAGCTGCTTTCCATCGGCATCCAGCCGGATATTCTCGTCTGCCGCAGCGAAATGCCCGTTGGACCCGATCTGCGCGGGAAGATTGCACGCTTTTGCAATGTGGATGCGGATTGCGTGATTGAGAACCTCAACGCGCCTTCGCTGTATTCCGTGCCGCTCATGCTGGAGGAAGAAGGGCTGTGCCGCGCTGTGTGCAAAAAACTTTGCCTTGCGCAGCGTGAAGCGAAGCTTGATGCATGGCGGGAGATGGTGCGCAGGGAACAGTTCCCGAACAAAAAATGTAAAATTGCAATTGTGGGGAAATACATTCAATTACAGGATGCTTACCTGAGTATTGTGGAGTCATTAAAGCATGCCGGAATTGCAAATGATGCGCGCGTGGAGATTGGAATGGTTGCGGCAGAGGACGTGACGGACGGAAACGCCGCAACGCTTCTCGCGGATGCGGACGGCGTGCTCATCCCGGGCGGCTTTGGCACGCGCGGGCTCGCGGGAAAAATTGCCGCAGTGCGGTATGCGCGGGAAAACGGCGTGCCGATGCTTGGAATTTGCCTCGGCATGCAAATGGCGGTGGTGGAATTTGCGCGCAACGTATTGGGATATGTGGATGCGCATTCTTCGGAGGTTGATCCGGATACGAAACATCCTGTGATCGACCTGATGCCGGATCAGCTGCAAAACCTGGATGCGCAAAGCGGCGCTATGAAGATCGGCGGCACGCTGCGCCTCGGTGGGTATGACTGCACGATTCAGCCCAATACGCTCGCCGCGCGGCTGTATGGAAAAGAAACGATTCGCGAACGGCACCGCCACCGCTACGAGTTCAACAACGCCTTCCGCGGCGACTTCGTGAAGGCGGGCATGGTGCTTTCCGGCCGCAACGAGCTGCGCGACCTGGTGGAGATCGTTGAGCTTCCAGACCACCCATTCTATATCGGCGTGCAGTTCCACCCGGAATTTCAATCCCGGCCGGACAGCCCGCATCCGCTGTTCACAGGCCTTGTGGCTGCAGCGCTCAAAGCGCGGGGATAAAATCAGGGGGACGCCCGGCTGGGCGTCCCCCTTTGCTGAATCGCTTTGCTTATTTATTCTGCCGGAACGATCGCGAGCGCGGCAACGCTCGCATCAAACGCATCCAGCCATTCGCTTCCCGGCATCTGCGCGAGCGCGAGCGTGCAGGAGGAATCTCCGGCATTGATCACGTACTGTGCGGTAACGATGTCGATTTCAGACACGGTATAATGGAAGACCATATGCAGCGCCGGCTGGCCGGCAACTTCCGTGTACTCAAACTGATCGAACTCAATGGCTACGGTGGTGTTAAACGCATCGCTCAGGGATTGGTCCAACGTCATCTTCAGCATGTCGCTGGTGTACAGTTTCATTGCAAGGGCGGTATCCGAAGCGGCAACGAGCATGTTGATGTTGGAAGAATCCGTGGGATAGTTCGGCGCATAATACAGCGTTTCATTGTTGCTGTCCGCGAAAAATCCTTCCGGCGGCGTATACTGGAACTGGAAGCTTGTAGCCGCAGCAGTCGGCTCGGGCGTGGGTTCCGGTGTGGGCTCGGGCGTAGGTGCGACAGTCGCTTCCGGCGTGGGTTCGGGCGTGGGCGCAAGCGTCGGTTCCGCGGTGGGCGTTGCAGCCGGCTCCGCAGGCGCGCAGGCAAACGCGCACACCGAAAGAAGCAATGCGAGTAAACAAAGTACAAAACGTTTCATTTCATAGTACCCCCAATCAAGTTTTATTCTATATTATTTTAACGCTGCTGCACCGGGTCAGAGCTGCTTGGCTGCTTTGCTTTTTTCAACTCAAGCACCGAAGCAAACACGATTCCGGCGAGGATCAGGCCTGCGCCGCAGCATGCGGTAAAATCCATCCGTTCGTTCAGGATAAAATACGCCGCAACGGCCGTGAACAGCGGCTCTGTGCACCAGGTGAGCGCGCCGAAAGCGGGCGACACGTGCATGAGCGCAATGTTTTGGAACAGGTAAGCAAGGAACGTACAGCCGAGCGCAAGATACAGCACCAGCCACCAGCCGGCAGGGCCAATTGCGGAAAACACAGGCATGCCCTCGAGCAGGAAGGCGGCGGCAAGACAGCAGAGGAAGCACACCGCACACTGGATCGTGCAAAGCACAATCGCATCCACATCCTTCAAAAACTTACCGCTCAGCGTCAGCATAAAGGAGGTGGAAAGGGAGGACAACAGGGCGAGCAGTTCTCCCCGCCCAAAGGAGGAAAACGAGCCGCCGCAGATGAAATACATGCCTGCCACTACGATAAATACGGGCAATATCTGGCGCAAATCCAGCTTTTCTTTGAGCAGCGGCACGGAAAGGAACGGCGCGATCACAACTGCAAGCGCCATAAAAAAGCCCGCATTCGTGGCGGTGGTATACACAAGCGAAAGAAAGCCGAACATAAATGCGGCTGCCGTGCAGAGCGAAACGAGCACGCAGGGCATGAGGTCACGCTTCCGCACGCGGCTGAAGAACCGCCTGCCGAACAGGGCAAGGAACAGCACGGTGGAAAGCGCATAGCGCAGCGTGAGGCACCACATGGGCGGGATGGAAGCAAAACCCTGCTTGGAAACAGCGTTTGAAATGCCCCACATCAGGCACTCAAGCACCAAAAGAACCCCGTAAAACACAGGGGAACGGGCGGGCTTCAAACGATCCATCACCATCACCTCTCCAATCTCAATGTGCCATATCCCTCCAAACGAAGGTATCTTATCATAAATAGAACGGTTTTGGAACCCCTTTCACTGCGGCGCGGAGAATGATATAATGCATGATACGAAGAAAGTGCAATTCCAAAGGAGAAACCAGTTATGCAGTATGATCTGATCGTATTGGGAGGCGGTCCGGCAGGGTACCTTGCCGCCGAGCGTGCGGGCCATGCGGGCCTTTCCGTGTTATGCATTGAGAAGAACAGCGTGGGCGGCGTATGCCTGAATGAAGGCTGCATCCCAACGAAAACCCTGCTTTACAGCGCCAAACTGTACGATGGGGCACGCCACGGCGATAAATATGGCATTTCGGCTCCGGCGCTTTCGATCGATCACGCGAAGGTTGTGGCGCGCAAGAACAAGGTTGTAAAGCTGCTTGTAGGCGGCGTAAAAGCTGCGCTCAAACAAAATGGCGTGACGTTGGCCGCAGGCGAAGGCAGGATCGAAGGCAGGAATGAGGAAGGCTTCCGCGTAAGCGTGGGCGGCGAAACACACAGCGCGGCAAAGCTTCTCATCGCAACGGGAAGCGTGCCTGTTGTTCCGCCCATCCCCGGATTGCGGGAGGCGATGGAGCGCGGTTTCGCGCTCACCAACCGGGAAATCCTTGCACTTACGGACGCGCCGGAACGGCTCGTTGTGATCGGCGGAGGCGTAATTGGCCTTGAGATGGCCTCCTACTTCAATTCCATCGGAAGCGCTGTCACGGTGATTGAAATGTTAGACCATATCGCGGGCGAAAACGATGCCGAGCTTACGGCGCTTTTGCAGAAGAACTATGAAAAAAGGGGCGTGCGCTTTCTGCTTGGCGCGCGGGTAACGGAAATTACGGAAGCCGGCGTGCGCTATGAGAAGGAGGGCGAGGCTGTTCTCGTTGCGGCGGACAAGGTCCTGCTTTCTATTGGCCGGCGTGCGAATACGGCGGAGCTTGGGCTTGAACGGATTGGCGTTGCATTGGAACGCGGTGCGATTGTGACCGATGCGCATATGCGAACCAACGTGCCGGGCGTTTACGCGGCGGGCGATGTAAACGGAAAAAGCATGCTTGCACACACGGCTTACCGGGAGGCGGAGGTTGCCGTGAACGACATTATGGGCGTTGCGGATGAAATGCGCTATCGTGCCGTGCCTGCCGTTGTATATACCAACCCGGAGCTTGCAGGCGTGGGGGAAACGGAAGCTACCGCAAAACGAAAAGGGCTTGATATTACGGCTGTGAAACTGCCGATGCGCTTTTCGGGCCGCTACCTTGCCGAAAACGAGGGCGGGGACGGCGTGGCAAAGCTCATTGTGGAGCGTGGGACGCAGCGCGTGATCGGCATGCAGGCGCTTGCGAATTATGCATCGGAGTTTATTTCTACGGCGGCAGTGTTCGTGGAGGCGGGAATGACGCTCGAACAGGTCAGAAAGATCATTTTCCCGCATCCTACTGTGGGGGAGATCATCCGCGAGGCAGCATGGCAGGCAGAATGACGGATGCGGAGTATATGCGCATCGCGCTTTCAGAGGCGCGGCTTGCGGCTGCGGAAGGCGAGGTTCCCGTGGGAGCGGTGCTTTTGCGCGGCGGCACGGTGCTCGCACAGGCCCACAACCGCGTGGAGCAGACGGGCGACCCCACCGCGCACGCCGAACTCCTTTGCCTTCAGGCGGCGGCTGCCGCAGAGGGCGCCTGGCGTATGGCGGATTGCACGCTGTATGTTACGCTTGAGCCTTGTGCCATGTGTGCGGGTGCGCTTGTGAATGCGCGCCTTGGCCGTTTGGTATTTGGCGCGTTTGAGCCGCGCACAGGCTGCTGCGGCAGCGTGTTTGACCTGCTGGATCACGCGTTTCTGCACACGGTTCCCGCCGTGGGCGGTGTTCTTGAGGAGGAATGCGCGGCGGTGCTGCAAACCTTTTTTGCGAGGAAACGGGCATAGGGCGTGTTGGGGGCGTAATAAGCCGGTGCCCTGCACAGCATTAAAATCCAAAACGCCGGGCATGGCGTGTTCCGTGGTAGAGAAGAGAAAATCGCCGGCTGCATCGCCCGGCGAGAGCCATGAAACACACCATGCCCGGCGTTTTGATGTGGCCCTTTCACTGCGGCGGATGCTCCGCTTTCCTTCGGGGAGGAATCTGGCAATGTTATTTTACTGCAAAATGCAGTAAAAAGCAATACTGCATTTTGCGGTGGGTAAACTGTACATGAGGTGAGCGGCATGTACAGACGAATCCGGGAGCTGCGGGAGGACGCGGACTTAACACAGGCACAAATGGCTCAAATACTAAATTGCTCACAGCAGGTATACAGCAACTATGAATTGGGACAGCGCGATATTCCGACGGCAGTGCTGATTGCGCTTGCAAAATACCACAAAACCACTGCCGATTATATCCTTGGCCTTACGAACCGCCGGTGAAACAGGTTCCCCAAAACAGGCAATACCGGCTGAGGAAACCGCAGCCGGTATCTTTTGCAGGAAGAGCTTTCAGAACCGGAACTCTGTTGGGGGAGGGAGTTGAGTTCCGAAGGAGCAAGCCCCAAAAAAGAAATCATGAAGATCATATCTTTTACGAACATTCCGCTTCGCTTAGCTTGTCTCGATCGCAGGCCTCCTTTCTCAATCTATGCGCCTCTATTGTGAACCCGCTGTGCGGTGTCGCTTTCCGTTTCATTGGCTATAGAATACCCCTAAAATATGGCATGCGTAGGAACGAAACATGAATGATTTGTTGTGGTTTTATGAATAAATGTGGAACGTGAAGCATGCCTTGTGCGCTGCGCCAAAATAGGCGATACCGGCCGGGGAAACCACAGCCGGTATCTTTTGCAGGAAGGTTTTCAAAAAATCGGAACCTTGTTCGGGGGAGAATTTGGCTCCGAAAGGAGTAAACTCCTTGAGGAAAAATCATAATCATTCATCAATCATTTTTGTTGATTTACCGGGCGTCTGTCTATGGCAAGCCTCCTTTCCCGTCAAAAGCACCTCTATTGTGAACCCGCTTGTGCGGCGGCGCTTTCCGTTTCGTTGTACATAGAATACCCCTAAAATGTGGCATGGGTTGGAACGAAGCATGAATGATTTGTTTAAATTGTATGAACAGAAATTGGATAAGCCAGGAGGGACGGCACTGCCGTCCCTCCTTCATCTGTTGGGTATGAAGTTCCGTTACCCTCTGATTACCTCAAGCGCGGCCTTTGCCACGTTTTCGGGCGTGAAGCCGAATGCGCGGAAGAGCTCGCCCGCAGGCGCGGAAGCACCGAAGTGGTCAAGGGACACGGTTTTGCCGTCAAGACCTACATAGCGCGCCCAACCGAAGCTTGAACCGGCCTCGACCGCCACGCGCTTGCGCAGGGACTTGGGAAGAACGCTTTCGCGGTAGGCTTCGTCCTGTTGCTCAAACAACTCCATGCAGGGCATGGAAACGATGCGGGCCGTGTAGCCCTGCACGGCGAGGATGTCCGCTGCCTTCAAAACCAGCTCTACCTCGGAGCCGGAGGCGATGAGGATGACATCCGGCGTCCCTTTGGGTTCGCGCAGGATATACGCGCCGCGCTTTGCGCCTTCACCCGTTTCCGCAAGCTGCGGCAGGTTCTGGCGGGTGAGCGCCATCACGGAAGGCGCCTTTTGCGTAAGCGCAGTCAGATAAGCGTACGCGGTTTCCTTCTGGTCGGCCGGGCGGAACACGAAGGTGTTGGGCGTGGCGCGCAGCGCTGCAAGCTGCTCGATGGGCTGATGCGTGGGGCCGTCCTCCCCCACGCCGATGCTGTCGTGCGTCAGGATATAGAACACGGGGAGCTGCATCAGGGCGGAAAGGCGCAGCGCGGGCTTCACATAATCGGAGAACACGAAGAATGTGGCACAATAGGAGCGCAGGCCGCCGTAGAGCGCAATTCCGTTTGCGATGCAGGCCATCGCAAGTTCACGCACGCCGAAGTGGATGTTTGCGCCTTCGCGGCAATCGGGTGCGAAGAATCCCCGGCCCTTCATCTCCGTTTTGTTGGAGGGGGCAAGGTCGGCGCTTCCTCCGAAGAAGTTGGGCAGGTAGGCAGCCAGCTTGTTGAGCACATCGCCGCTCGTTGCGCGTGTGGCCTTCGGGCCTTCCGCGGCAAACAGGCTTTGGTCCGCAAGGAGCGCTTCGGGCAGTTCCGTGCTGTGCCATGCAAGCCATTCAGCATAAAGCGCGGGATATGCGGCTTTATAGCGTTCAAGCATAGCGTCATATGCGGCGTTTCCGGCAGCGCAGCGCAGCGCAAGCGTTTCATAATGCGCATAAACTTCGGCCGGAACTTCAAACTTATCGTAAGTCCAACCCAATGCGGCCTTCATCGCGGCAATGTTTTCTTCGCCGAGCGGCTCGCCGTGCGCGCTTGCCTTGCCTTGTTTGGCCGTACCCTGCGCAATATTCGTGCGCACGATGATGAGGGTGGGCTTTTCGGTTTCGGATTTTGCCGCGTCAATCGCCACACCGATTGCATCCACATCCTCGCCGTTGTCCACAGAGATCACCTGCCAGCCATAGGCGGCATAGCGTGCGGCTACGTTTTCCGCGAAGGAGGTCGCGGTGTCACCCTCAATGGTGATGCGGTTGCTGTCGTAAAGCGCAATGAGCTTGCCGAGCTTCTGTGTGCCTGCAAGGCTTGCCGCTTCTGAGGTAGCACCTTCCATCATGCAGCCGTCGCCCATGAGCACAAAGGTATGGTTATCCACCACGGGGAATCCTTCGCGGTTGAACTTCGCCGCCATGTGGGCTTCCGCCATCGCCATGCCCACCGCCATTGCAAACCCCTGGCCCAGCGGGCCTGTGGTGGCCTCCACTCCGGTTGTGTGGCCGTATTCAGGGTGGCCGGGCGTAAGGCTGCCGGCTTGACGGAAGCTCTTGAGGTCATCCACTGTAAGGCCATAGCCGTAAAGGTGCAAAAGGGCGTATTCCAACATCGAAGCATGCCCTGCGGAGAGCACGAAGCGGTCGCGGCCCAGCCATCCGGGGTTCTTTGGGTTATGCTTCATCTGCTTCCAAAGTGCGTAGGCCATCGGCGCCGCGCCGATGGGCATGCCGGGGTGGCCGCTGTTGGCCTTCTGGATCGCATCCGCCGCAAGCACACGGATGGCCGAGATCGCCTGTCGTTCAATCGGTTGCATAGAATCCTCCATCTTTGGTGTAAGTATTCTTTAAAAATTGATTTAAAGCACGATATAAGATATTATAACATAAAAACGGAAAAGCAGAAGGGGAGGTTCACAATTTTGAACGAAGGACAAACCTATGCCTTTTTAACGCCCATTGGGTTGATGACGGCTGAGGAAAAAACCGGCGCGCTTACGTCTCTCATGCCGGGCGGCACGCCGGGCGCGGGCGAAGCGCCAACGCCGCTGCTGCGGGAAACGGAAAAACAGCTTCTTGAATATTTCAGCGGGAAACGGCGGGAATTCTCCCTTCCGCTTGCACCTTTGGGCACGCCATGGCAGCGCCGCGTTTGGGATGCGCTTTTGACGATCCCATATGGTGAAACCAGGAGCTACGGTGAAATTGCGCGCCTTGTGGGGAACCCAAAGGCGGCGCGCGCCGTAGGGCTTGCGAACAACCGCAATTCAATTCTGATCGTAATCCCGTGCCACCGCGTCATCGGTGCGGACGGAAGCCTCGTAGGCTATGGCAGCGGGCTTCCCATAAAGGAGAGGCTGCTTGCGCTCGAAGGTGCGCTGCCTCAGCGGAAAACGCCGCAAAACCGCCGTTAAACGGGCGCGAAATGTGAGATTTTCACGGCGATTTTGCATCCCGCTTGCGGATGCCCGAATTATGCAGTAGAATAAGAATGGTATTATACCAATATTTATGAAATGGATCATGAAAACATCAAGCAAGGAGGATGCACAACCATGCCGGGTATTATTACGACCGAATTGGGGAAGATCAGCATTTCGGAAGATATCATTGCGATGATCGCGGGCTATGCCGCTTCCGAGAATTATGGGATCGTCGGGATGAGTGCGAAAACCACGGGCGATCAGCTGTGGCAGCTCGTTGGCGGCGACAACCAAAAACGCGGCGTAAAGGTGACGGTGCTTGAGGATGACGAAGGCGTTGATATCGACCTGTTTGTTACTGCCGTTTACGGCACGTCGCTTTCCGCTGTGGCGAAGAACGCAATCGAAAACGTCCGTTACCGTGTGAAGGAAATGACGGGGCTCAACGTGCGCAACGTCAACATTCACGTAGAAGCCATCCGCGCATAACAACAGAGGACGCTGCCCGCGCGCTTTTTGCGCAGGCAGGCTGGGAGGGAATCAAAATTGACGAACACGACCATTGGCGGCGCCCTGCTTCGGGAAATGTTCCTGACAGGGGCGGCGCTGCTTGACAAGAACAAGGCGCTGATCGATTCGCTCAACGTCTTCCCCGTGCCGGACGGCGATACGGGCACAAACATGTTCATGACCATGCAGGGCGCGGTCAAGGAGATCAAGGAATGCAAGGGCGACACGGTGGCGGAGGTTGCCGCCGCAGCTTCGCTCGGTTCGCTCCGGGGGGCGCGCGGCAACTCGGGCGTCATCCTTTCGCAGATTCTGCGGGGATTCTCCCGCGCGCTTGCAGGCGCGGAAGAGATGGATGCCACGCTTCTTGCACAAGCGCTTAAAACCGGCACTGAGGCGGCATATAAGGCCGTCATGAAGCCCAAGGAAGGCACGATGCTCACGGTTTCGCGCATGATCAGCGACGCCGTCACGGAAGCTGCGGTCGAGGGCGCAAACGTTTATAAGCTGATTGATCTGATGCTTGATAGCGGAGAAGCGGCGCTTCGCATCACGCCGGACCTGCTTCCCGTGCTGCGCGAAGCAGGCGTGGTGGATTCCGGCGGCAAAGGGCTCATTACCATTTTCCGTGGGTTTAAAATGGCCATCGACGGGGAAGAGATCGAAGATTATGTCGACGATTCCGCTGCGGGCGACCCCATGCAGGAAGGCGCGACGCTGGAGGATCTTGAGGACATCAAATTCGGGTATTGTACGGAATTTTTCATCGTTCATCTGGACGAATCCTTCACTGAGGCGGACCTTGATAAGCTGCGCGAGAAGCTCAACAAGATCGGGGATTCCGTTGTCGTTGCATATGACGCAGACTTTGTGAAGGTACATGTCCATTCTAATTGTCCCGGCAAGATCATTCAGCTTGCGCTTCGCCTCGGAGAAGTGGACAAGATCAAGATCGAGAACATGCGCGAACAAAACCGTGAGATTCTCGAGACCATGAAGAAAAACGAGAAGGAAAACGCGGTCATTGCCGTGAGCGCAGGCGAAGGCATTGAAGAGGTGTTCCGTTCGCTGGGCGTAGCGGCAACCATTCAGGGCGGCCAGACGATGAACCCGAGCATAGAAACCATTGGCCATGCGATCAAAAAGGCGAATGCGCGCAACGTTTTCGTCCTGCCCAACAATTCCAACATCATCCTTGCCGCACAGCAGGCAGCGGAGCTTTCCGAGCGCAACGTCGTTGTGATCCCGACCAAAACCATGGTGCAGGGCATTGCGGCTGCCGTCGTGTTTGAGGCGGATGCGGCGCCGGAGCGGAACGAGCAGCAGATGAAGGAAGCGCTTGGAAACGTGCTTTCCGGCTCCGTGACCTATGCTGTGCGCGATACGCATTTCAACGGCACGGAAATTCACGAGGGCGATATCATTGGCCTTTTGGATGGAACGATTGTGGAAGTCGGCCAAAGCGTGGATGCGGTGGCGATGGCGCTCGTTTGCGATATGATTCAGAAAAAAGGGGACGACCCCATTGTAACCGTTTTCTACGGCGAAAATATGGATGAAGAAAACGCAAACGCGCTCATGGAAGCCGTAAACGAGAAGTATCCCGATGCGGAGTGCATGGTGCAGCGCGGCGGCCAGCCATTATACTACTATTATTTCTCCGTAGAATAAAATGGAGCTCGGGGAACCGATCACAAGCATAAAGGGAATAGGCCCGCGCCGGGCGGAAGCGCTCGGTAAGCTGGGCCTGTTTTCGTTGCGCGATTTGCTGTATTTTGCCCCGCGGGAGTATCAGGATTTTTCGGCGGCAACGCCCATTTGCGCGGCGGCCCACGGCGCGCTTGCGGCGCTGCATGTTTTGCTTGTTTCCGAGCCGAAGCATGTGCATATCCGACGCGGGATGGAAATCACTACTGTGCGCGCGCTGGGCTTCGGCGCTGATCCTGCGGATAAAGCGGCGCAGGTCAGCCTTGTGTGGTACAACCAGCCGTACCGTGCGCGCAGCCTTGCAACCGGGCAGGAATGGTATGCCACCGGCCGGATGGACCGCAGCCGGGGCGCGAAGCTTGTGAACCCTTCCCTGCATGCGGAGCTCCCGGGAATCGTGCCCGTATACCCGCTTGTGCAGGGGCTTTCGCAGAAGGTCATGCGGGATGCGGTTTCCGCTGCGCTTGCCGCGGCGGAAGGGCGGATTGAAGAAACGCTGCCCGCTGCACTTCGCGTGCAGTATGGCCTTTTGCCGCTTGCAGAAGCGCTCAGGGCGCTGCATGCGCCACAGGATATCCCCTCGCTTAAGGCGGCGCGGGACAGGCTTGCCTTTGAGGACATGCTGCTTTTTTCGCTGATGCTTTCCATGCTGCGGCGGGAGCGGCTTGCCAGGCCCGGGCCTGTGTTCCGCACGGAGGGCGTGCTTCTACGGTTCTTGAAGCTGCTCCCATTCGCGCCCACGGGGGCGCAGATGCGGTCCATGCAAGAAATTTCCCGGGAAATGTCGAACGGACATCAAATGAACCGCCTTTTGCAGGGCGATGTGGGCAGCGGAAAAACCGCTGTGGCGCTTTTTGCAATGTATGCGGCGGCGGAAAGCGGGTTCCAGTCCGTTTTGATGGCGCCCACGGAAATTCTGGCACAGCAGCATTTTGCAGCGGCACAAAGCATATTTGGGGCGCGCGCCTGCCTGCTTTTGGGCGGCATGAAAAAAAAAGAACGGGACGCGGCGTATGCAGCCATCCGAAGCGGCGAGGCGCTCGCCGTGATCGGTACGCATGCGCTGCTTTCCGAAGGCGTAACCTTTCACAACCTCGGCGCTGTGATTGCAGACGAACAGCACCGTTTTGGCGTGCGGCAGCGTGCGGCAATCGGCGCGAAGGGAGAAAGCCCGCATACGCTCATCATGAGCGCAACGCCCATTCCGCGCACGCTTTCCCTGATCCTTTACGGAGACCTGGATGTTTCCGTGCTTGATGAGCTGCCTCCCGGGAGAAAGCCCGTTACAACGCGCTGCGTACCCAGGGCGAAGCGCAAAGCAATGTACGCTTTTGTAGAGCAGCAAGTGCATGCCGGGCGGCAGGCCTATGTTGTATGCCCGCTCGTGGAGCAGTCCGAGTCGCTTGAAGGCGTAATGAGCGTAAACGAGCTGTTCGCGGAACTTGAAAAGACGCTCCATGTGCGCGTCGGCCTTTTGCATGGGAAAATGGCGGCTGCAAAAAAAGAAGAAACCGCACGCGCATTCCGTGCGGGTGAAATTGATGTGCTCGTATCCACAACGGTCATCGAGGTGGGGGTGGACGTAAAAAACGCCACGGTGATGGTGATTGAGAATGCGGACCGCTTCGGTTTGGCACAGCTCCACCAACTGCGCGGGCGTGTGGGACGCGGCAGCGAAGAGTCGTTCTGCTTTCTGCTTTCCGAAGCGGGTTCGGAAGCCGCACACGAGCGGCTTATGACGCTCACGGAAACAAATGACGGCTTTGCAATTGCGGAAAAGGATTTGATGATGCGCGGCCCGGGCGAGTTTCTGGGGCAGCGGCAGCACGGCCTGAGCGAGCTTGCCGCGGCAAAGCTTGCGGGCGATATGACTGCGCTCAACAATGCGCGCGCTGCGGCGGATGCGCTTGTTGCCGAGAACTCCGTGGAAGGCGCGCCGCTGCTTGCCCGGGCGCGGGCGCTGCTCGCTTCGCGCGGCGGGGAGATCGCGCCGAATTAAGTTTGACGCGATCGGTTTTTCGGCACTCTGCTTCAAAGCTTGTTGGAACAAAGGAAACCGTTAATTTTTAAAAAATCTAAACGCTGAATTAAGATCGGCCAATTCAAACAAAAAATAATAAAAAGCGTTTAAAACTTTATAATATAGAAGAAACGTTTCATCTTTTGCTTGCTTTTCTTGCATTGATTCCTATCAATTCCCATTCATAAACAGGCTTGTGAACGCGCATGTTAAGACCACATCATCAAGGAGGTGAGAAACACATGGCAAGGAACAACGTTCTCGTTCCCGAGTCCAAGAAGGCGATGGACGCGTTCAAGATGGAAGTTGCGAACTCCCTGAACGTGAACCTGAAGCAGGGCTACAACGGAGACCTGACTTCCCGTGAGGCCGGCTCCATCGGCGGCGAAATGGTGAAGCGCATGATCGCTTATGCCGAAAACAACATGCAGAAATAACTGCATCGTACTAGAATTGATTTTTAAAAGGCAGGAGGTGAAAAAGAATGTCGAACAACAGCAATAGCAGCAACAGCAACAACAGCAATAGGGCGAAGCTCCAGGGCTTTAAGACTGAGGTTGCCAATTCCCTGAACGTGAATCTCAAACAGGGTTACAACGGTGACATTACCGCGCGTGAGGCCGGTTCCATCGGCGGCGAAATGGTGAAACGCATGATCGCTTATGCGGAAAACAACATGAATACCAACGGTAACATGATGAAATAAAACCAAACGACGCTGCAAAGGCCGGGGAGCTTGCTCCCCGGCCTTTGTGCGGTGTGTAAAACCGCAGCAGTGCGCATAAAATAGGCATAACGGCAGCGCGTAAGCTGCGTTTGCAGCATGTGGAGGAAAAACGGAATATGGAATATGATAAGCGGATTGAAACCCTGCTTCAGGCCTTGGAAGAAAGCGGTATCCGCCAGCTGGCGCACGTGATGAACGACCGGAAACGGCTGCTTTTTCGCAGCTTTCTTTCCGGCATCTTCCGCGGCCTTGGGGCGGCAATCGGGTTCAGCGTGCTCGGCGCGTTTGCGCTCCTCATCATCAAATGGGTCTTTGGCATCGATTTTTCCTGACAAAGCGGAGGAAGCGCGGCCGCTGCATGCTGATCACACGTGCTTTTGCTGGCGCATCCATACCCGCATTACGAGGCGGTGTGGCAAAAGTTTGGTAAAAAACACCTGCGCGCGGATGCGGAAATCATGAATGGAAACATCCTTTTTGCCGCGATACAGGTCGCGCACGCCCGTGCGGACAACATCCTCTGCCATGAACATAATGTTGAAATACGTGACGGCATTGCTGCCTTTTTTGATTGCATGGTCAAAAAATTCTGTTTTGACCCAACCGGGGCACATGGCCATGCAATGAATGCCGCGCGGCTTAAGCTCCACGTTGAGCGCACGGGAATAGCTGAGCACGAACGCTTTCGTTGCACCGTAAACGTTGATGTACGGAACGGGTTGAAAAGAGGAAAGGGAATCAAGCTGCAAAATCTTTGCGCCCTCATGCATGTAAGGCAGCGTGAGCTCCGTCATGGCCACAAGCGCTTTGCAGTTGAGGTCGATCATGTCGAGCGAATCGGCGAGCGGAATTTCCGCATAGGTGCCGAAGCGCCCGAACCCGCTTGCGTTCACAAGCACCCGGACATCCGGCTGCTCGGCCGCGAGCAGCGCGGCGTAAGCATCCCACCCGGGCTGCGCGGAAAGATCCAGCGGGACCACGCGCAGCGGAGTGTGCACAAGCGGCTTCAATGCCTCCAAACGTTCTTTTCTGCGTGCGATGACCCAGATTTCATCAAATTGTTCGCGGCGGCTCAGCTGCAGGACGAACTCGCGTCCCATACCGGAGCTTGCGCCTGTAATCACAGCGATTTTCATGATAAAGTATGCGTTCCTTTCCAACGGATCGTTTTTCTCATTATCCTACAAACGTGCGTTTTTTTCAAATTTTTCCGAAAAGTTCACGCTGCGGCCCTGCAGCGCGCTTGAGATATGTGCTGGGTCAAAGTAAAATAAAAGGCATAACAGAGACGAGCGCACAAACAAAACGTGCGCACAAACATCAAAAGGAGAAAACGCCGTGCAGAAACTGGATGGCCTGTTGAAGGAAACGAACAATCTGGACTCCGCCGGGATGGAGCTGAGAATCCGGCAGGCGAAGGATTATATGGAAATGGCGCAGCTTTACAAAAGCGCCATACGTGAAATCACGACAAAGCTGGAAGTTCTGGATTCGGAGTTCAGCGTCCGTTACGATCATAACCCAATTCACCATATCGACAACAGGCTTAAGAGCATCGCAAGCATTGTGGAAAAGCTCCGGCGGAAAGGGGCGGCCGTGAGCATTGAAAATGCCAAGGCATATTTGACGGATATTGCGGGCGTGCGCGTGGTGTGCAATTATATCGACGATATTTACCGGATCGCAGACATGCTTTGCGCGCAGGACGACATCGTGGTTCTGCGCCGCACGGATTATATCGAGAACCCCAAAGAGAACGGATACCGCAGCCTGCATCTTGTGCTGAGCGTGCCGGTGTTCCTTTCAAGCGGCAGCGTGCCCGTCCCCGTTGAGGTACAGATCCGCACCATCGCAATGGATTTTTGGGCGAGCCTGGAGCATCAGATTCGTTATAAGCCGGATGAGGCGATCCACAACGACGATGCGCTGCGCAGGGAACTGAAACAATGCGCGGAAGAAAGCGCGCTGCTTGACCGGCGCATGCAGGAAATTTACCGAAGGCTGAAGGAAGGGCAAAAGGAAGGTTAACCGATGCAAAAGGCGGCTCCTTTAAAGGGGCCGCCTTTCTGCTTGAGCGGATTATGCCTGTTCCATGCGGCGGCGCCGGATCAACAGTAGAGCCGCCCCGGCGGAAGCGCAGAGCGAAAGGCCTGCAAACAACAGGTTCGCCGTACTGTGGTCGCCTGTCTGCGGGGGCAGGACGGAATCGCCGCCAGCTGCGGTGGAAAGCATCAGAAGCCTGTCGCTGCCGGCCTGGCCGGGATAGCTCTCCAATACCACGTCATACCAGGCAAGGAGCACCATGCCCTTTTCCAGTTTGGAAGCGCGCAGTTTCGCACTTTGGCCATAAACCGGGATGGAGGCATCCGGAACGGTCAGGTAAAGGTCGCCTTCCGCATTGAGCAGAGTATAGCCGTTTTTTCCCTTGGAAACAGATGCAATTTCAAAAAGCTGGCCTGCCGTTTGGTCGGCGGCAACGTTGGCAACGATGGCATAGGCCTTGCGGTGCGGCGGAAGGAAGCTGCTTTGCCCGGCGGTGTGCCATACATAGACTGTGCTTCCGGCTTTGATGTCCGAAAGCTTGCATGCGGTGCGGCTGGCATTGTCCACAATTTTGGTTTCTTCCGAAATATCCAGGGTCAGCGTGCCTTCCTCTCTGCCGCCCAAGCGGATGGTCATCGTTTGCGCTTCTGTATCCACCTGGGTTACAACGCCATGGGAAGCGGAATATGTGCCGCCTTCGGCAAGCGCTGCGCCTCCAAGCAAAAAGATGACCGCAAGGGCTAAAAGGACTGCGGGAATGCGTTTCATTGTTTGAATTCCTCCTTGTTGTGCAGGGCGCAAGGCCCGCGTTTTATCACTCTGCAATATAAAACGGCCAACAGCGTGCGGAGGTTGCGGGAAAAGCATGAACAAACGGTGAACTGCACGGAAGGTCAGGCCAGAAGCTGCAAACGCGCATACGCCAACGCCAGGAATTCCGCAGCGGACAAACCCCGATAGAGCGCGCTTTTTGGATGCTCGCGCTTGAAATCCACTTCCAACGTCAAATAAGGAATTTCACGGCATGCTTTCAGCTTTGTTCTTACAGCATCCCATTCGATGGTACCGTCATATGGAAGAAGGTGCGCATCGCTGTCCCCACAATTATCATGAAGATGCACGGCAAACAGCTTGTTTCCATAGCGGGAAAGGCAATCTGCGTTTGGATGGATGAAGTGTTCATGCCCGCTGTCATAACAAAAGCCGAGGCGTTCGGAAGAAAGCTCCGCATAAATTCTGTCCAGATGCGGGATGCTGTTCAGGTTTTCAATTGCAAGGTTAACCTGTTTCTGCTCCGCAAATTCCACCAGCCGCTTGACGCGATCCATGCCAATCCGGGTGACCTCGGACCGGATGGAAAGGCGCGTGATATGCACCACGGAAGTTGGAATGCCATGCAGGCTGCAATCGCCGATGCAGGAGAGAAGCGTTTGCAGATAGGCTTCTCCTTCAATTCCATCTTCCCACAGCGCATTTGTGTTGCCATATGGCGCATGCACATTGTCAACCGCAAGCCCGATCTGCCGGGCCAGCTCAGGCTGGCGATGCTTTTCAGCTCCATCCTCATCGCCCCACCAGAGCGAAGTTGCGCTAAATCCGGCCTGCTTGATGCGCTGCAAACGCTCTTTGATGGGCAAGGGGTAGCTGAACCAGGCGAATATCCCGAATTGAGCCATGTCATTCTTCCTTTGCTGATTCATATGTATTTCTGCTTTGGGCTTCTTTTACGCATACGCTTATTTTACGTTATTTTTCCCGGTTTCGCTATACGCTCCGGCGCAAATGAGCCGGAAAGCCAATGAAGCATGCTGGCGCAGGCTTGCAAGTAAAATATATTATTTGCCCTGGGAATTGACAAAGCAAAAATGGGTGGATATAATAAAGATGATTTTGGAAACGTTACCAGTAACGTTTCCGACAAAAAACGCCGCCGATCGCGCAGCGTGCAGGAAATCTACGGTTGGGGGATGAAACTTGTTGACGCACCTTACCATAAAAGACATTGCAAAGCTTAGCGGCACGAGCGTCAGCACGGTTTCCCGGGTGCTTAACAACCACCCGGATGTGAGCGAAAAGGCGCGCGCACAGGTGATGGAAACCGTGGAACAATACCGCTACGTTCCAAACAACAGCGCAAGGAACCTTGTCATTCGCGAATCGGATACGATTGCGGTTGTGGTGCGCGGAATCGCCAATCCGTTTTTTACGCGCATCATCAAAACGATTGAACGCGCGATTTACTCCGAGGGATATTCCATGTCCCTGCATCAGATCAGCTCCAGCGACGATGAACTGATGACGGCTGCGATGGTGGAACGAGAAAAGCGGCTCAAGGGAATCATTTTTTTGGGCGGAAGGTTCAATTATTCCCCCGAAGATGTTGCCATGCTGCGCATCCCATTCGTATGCTGCACCTATTCAAACACGTTTGGCGCACTGGAACGGGATCGGTTTTCCTCCGTGGCAATTGACGATAAGCGCGAAGCATACCGCGCGGTGCGGCTTCTTTTGGAGCGGGGACACCGGCGGATCGCTGCGCTGATCGAAGCGGAGGACGGGGATTCCATCAGCCAACTTCGTTATGAGGGCTATCAGGAGGCGCTTGCCGATGCGGGTGTTCCGTTTGATCCGGATCTGGTTGAAGCGGCGGGAAGCTTTGAAATGAAGGATGCTTACAGCGCGATGGCGCGGCTGCAGGAACGCACGCGGTTTACGGCGCTTTTTGCAATTTCGGATGCGATGGCGATGGCGGCAATGAAGCTGCTTTTTGACCGGGGGCTGCGTGTGCCGGAGGATTGCTCTCTCATTGCGATCGACGGCATTGAGCTAACCAACTATTGTGTGCCCACGCTCACCACGTTGGAGCAACCGGCGGACGAAATGGCGCTTGCATGCGTCAAAATCCTTGTGAGCCTGCTGCGCGGGGACGGCAAAAACCGCCACGTGTTCATGGAAACCAGGCTGCGCGAGGGCGCTTCGGTTCGAAGCGTTTGAATCAGAAGAAAGGCTTGTGCGGAATAACCGCACGGGAAAACAATAATAATATCAATGAAAGATGAAAGGAAAACGATTATGAAAAAGGCATTGGCATTTCTGCTTGCGGCCATGATGCTGGTCGCATGTGTTGGCTGCAATACCAACGAAGGTACCGAGCCGACTCCCGCGCCCGGGACGACTGAACCCGCCACGACGCCGGAAACGACGCCCGAAGCGCAGAATACGGAAGCTCCCGCAGCGGCTGGCTCCGTGTATTACCTCAACTTCAAACCCGAGCAGGATCAGCAGTGGCAGGATCTTGCAAAGCTCTATACGGAGACGACCGGCGTTCCTGTGACCGTTGTCACCGCTGCACAGGGCACGTATGAGCAGACCCTGATGTCCGAGATGGCCAAGGAGGAAGCGCCCACCCTGTTCCAGGTGAACGGCCCCGTCGGCCTTGCAAACTGGAAGGATTACTGCTATGACCTTTCCGGCTCCGCGGTTTACGGCGAGCTTTCTTCCGAGGACTTCGCGCTTAAGGAAGGCGACACCGTTTACGGCATCTCCTACCTCATCGAGACCTACGGCATCATCGTGAACAAAACCCTGCTTCAGAAGGCCGGCTACACGATGGAAGACATTACCAACTTTGAAACGCTCAAGGCTGTTGCGGAAGATATCACCGCCCGCAAGGACGAGCTTGGTTTCTCCGCTTTCACCTCCGCCGGCATGGACAGCTCCTCTGACTGGCGCTTCAAGACCCACCTTGCCAACCTGCCCATTTACTATGAGTATCAGGCAGACGGCATCGGCTCCACCGCTGCCATCAAGGGAACCTACCTTGACAACTATAAGGCAATTTGGGATCTTTACATCAACAACGCAACCTGCGCGCCCGCTGAACTTGCTGCAAAGACCGGCTCCGACGCAGTTGCCGAATTTGTGAACGGCGAAGCCGTGTTCTATCAGAACGGCACCTGGGCCTATGGCGATATTTCCGCCCTGGGCGATGAGAACCTCGGCATGCTGCCGATCTACATCGGCGTAGAAGGCGAAGAGAACCAGGGCCTCTGCACCGGCACTGAGAACTATTGGTGCATCAACAGCGAGGCTGCTGAGGAAGACATTCAGGCAACGCTGGACTTCCTGTACTGGTGCGTGACCTCCGAAGCGGGCCTGAACGCGCTCTGCACCGAAATGGGTTTCGTGATCCCGTTCAAGAGCAAGCTGCCTGCGGCGAACCCGCTGGTGAACATTGCAAATGAGTATGTTGCCAACGGCAAGACCTCCGTGTCCTGGAACTTCCTGACCATGCCTTCCGAAGAATGGAAGAACGGCGTCGGCACGGCGCTGACCGCCTATGCGGCTGGTACGGGTACTTGGGATGCTGTTGTCTCTGCCTTTGTGGACGGCTGGGCCTCCGAATACGCTGCGGCCAACAGCTGAACGAAAACCATGTTTCATCCTGCCGGGGTGGGCGTCCGCCCACCCCGGCATTTTTGTTCATCAGGCCCGATCATACCCATCCGCTTTTGAAATTGCATGATTTAAGGAGAAACCGGCGTGGAAAAAGCAATTAAAAAATACTGGCCGATTTTTGTGGTGCCGACCGTAGCGGCATTCTGCATCGGCTTTTTGTGGCCTTTTTTGCAGGGGTTATATTTGTCCCTCTGCAAATTTACTACCTTGAAAAAAGTCACGTTTGTGGGCTTTGAAAATTTTAAATACGCGTTGACCGACCCCGAGTTCGCCCATGCATTTTGGTTTACTGCGGCATTTACGGTGGTTTCCACGATTTTTATCAACGTAATCGCATTCACCATTGCGCTGATCCTTACCCGGAAGATCCGCGGTACAAACCTGTTCCGCACGGTGTTCTTCATGCCCAACCTCATCGGCGGCGTCGTGCTCGGCTACATTTGGTCCATCCTGCTCAACTGCGTGCTTTCCCTTTTGGCAAAGCCGCTGCTGCGCCTTGATGCAACGTACGGGTTTTGGGGCCTGATTCTTCTCATGTGCTGGCAGCAGATCGGCTACATGATGATCATTTACATCGCGGGCCTGCAATCCATTCCAAACGATTATCTTGAAGCCGCCTACATTGACGGCGCAAATTCCTGGCAGACGCTTTGGCGCGTGAAGATCCCAAATGTGATGCCTTCCATTACCATCTGCCTGTTTCTGACGCTGACCAACTCCTTCAAGCTGTTCGACCAGAACCTTGCGCTCACCGGCGGCGAACCGGCGCACATGACGGAGATGCTCGCGCTCAACATTTATAATACGTTCTATGGCCGCTCCGGCGCACAGTGGAAGGGCTATGGCCAAGCGAAGGCGGTTATCTTCTGTGTGCTTGTGATCGTGATTTCCATGATCCAGCTCCGCGCTACGCGCTCCAAGGAGGTGCAGCAGTAATGGTGACGCATGCACAACGGCTCAAAAACGGCATCACAACGGCGCTGCTTGCCTTGCTTTCGCTTGCCTGGGTCTATCCCGTGGTGATGATCCTGCTCAACTCCCTCAAGACCGAGCGCGCTATCACCACCAAAGGCGCGTTTGAACTGCCCACAGCGGAAACATTTGCCGGACTTCAAAACTATGTGGATGCGCTGAACAGCAAAGGGTTCCTTTCCGCGTTTGGCAATTCCCTTTTGATCACCGTGACAGCGGTCGCGCTCATCCTCGTTTGCTGTTCCATGTGCGCATGGTTCATCACGCGCGTTTCGGGAAAGGTTTCAAAGCTTATTTACTTCCTGTTCGTGTTTTCGATGGTCGTGCCGTTTCAGATGCTGATGTTCACGCTTTCCGCAACGGCGGATAAACTGAACCTTGATATGCCCATCAACCTCTGTATCATCTACCTTGGCTTCGGCGCGGGGCTTGCGGTGTTCATGTTCTGCGGCTTCATGCGCTCGGTGCCGGTTGAAATCGAAGAAGCGGCAATGATCGATGGCTGCAACCCCCTGCAAACATTCTTTCGGATCGTGTTTCCGATCCTCAAGCCCACGCTGATTTCGGTCGGTATCCTTGAAACCATGTGGGTCTGGAACGATTATCTGCTGCCGTATCTGGTACTGGACCGCAAGAAGTATATGACGGTCCCGATCCTGATTCAGTATTTTCAGGGCAGCTTTGGCCGCATTGAAATGGGCCCGATGATGGCGTGCATTATCATGACGGTTCTGCCGGTTATCATCGTATATTTGGCCTGTCAGAAACACATCATCAAGGGCGTTGTTGCGGGCGCGGTGAAAGGATGAGGCCTTGGGCTGCAAGGCCGGCCGGAAGCATAATAAACGCAGCCGCGCTCCCACGAAGGGGGCGCGACGCATAAGGGAAGGTTTTTAATTATGAACAGGAGCAGCGGTGTTCTGCTGCCCGTGTCGGCGCTGCCGTCGCCGCACGGCATTGGAACGCTTGGAACCGAAGCGTACCGCTTCATCGACTTTCTTGCCGCCGCAGGGCAACGCTACTGGCAGATTCTGCCGCTTGGGCCGACCAGCATCGGGGATTCGCCCTATCAGCCGTTTTCCTCCTATGCGGGGAACCCATATTTCATCGATTTGGATTCCCTTGTTGCTGCGGGGCTTTTATCGGCTGATGAGGTTGCCTCTGCGGATTGGGGAGAGGACCCCGGCCGCGTGGACTACGGAAGAATTTATGCGGCACGCTTGCCCATGCTGCGCCGGGCGTTTGCACGGGCGGATGCAGCCCTTCGCGCGGAAGCTGCGGCATTTGCGCGGGAGAACGCAGCATGGCTGCCGGATTATGCTCTTTTTATGGCGCTCAAACGCCATTTTGGCATGCGTGCATGGACGCAATGGGAGGATGAAAACATCCGCCTGCGCAGGCCGGACGCTGTTTCCGCGTGGTCTGAATGCCTCCGCACGGATGTGGAATTTTTCACCTTTGTTCAGTTCCTGTTTTACCGGCAGTGGGAGGCGCTTAAGGCATATGCGTCAGCGCATGGCATCAAAATCATCGGAGACCTGCCTATCTATGTAGCCATGGATTCGGCGGATGTTTGGGCGGGACCGCAGAATTTTCAGTTGGACGCCGGCAACACACCCATTGCCGTGGCCGGTGTGCCGCCGGATTCCTTCAGCGCGGACGGCCAGCTTTGGGGCAACCCGCTTTATTGCTGGGAAAAGATGCGGGAAGATGGTTACCGCTGGTGGATGGAGCGCATCGCAGGTGCAGCGCGCCTGTACGACGTGCTGCGCATTGACCATTTCAGGGGGTTGGAAAGCTATTGGAGCGTTCCGTTTGGGGAAACAACCGCCTCCCGTGGCCATTGGGTCAAAGGGCCGGGCATGGATTTCATTGACGCTGTGCGCGCACGGTTTCCAACGCTTCCCATCATTGCGGAGGATCTTGGCTATCTGAGCCCGGAAGTGCATGCCCTGCTCAAAGCCTCCGGCTTTCCGGGCATGAAGGTGCTGGAGTTTGCGTTTGATTCGCGCGAACCGGGGGAATACCGCCCGCATACCTACCCGGAAAACTGCGCCTGCTACACGGGGACGCACGACAATGCGCCGCTGCTCGGCTGGCGGGAAGACGCTGCGCCGGAAGACGTCGCGCGCGCTACGGCATATCTTGGCTTGAACGAGCGGGAAGGCTTCCACTGGGGGATGATCCGTGGCGGCATGAGCTCCGTTGCCCTGCTTTTTGTGGCACAAATGCAGGATTATCTTGGCCTTGGCGCAGAAAGCCGCATGAACACACCGAGTACGCTCGGCTGCAATTGGCAGTGGCGCATGCAGCAGGGAGACTGCACCCCTGCACTTGCGGAAAAGATGCGTTTTTATACGGAGCTTTATGGCAGGCTTGCGGAATAAACAAAACAAGAACAAGAAATGAAGAGCCGCCCGGCAGTTAAACCGGGCGGCTTTTGAATGTGAAGCGGGAGAGAAGGCCTTCATTTTTCGTTGCACGGGGATTCCCTGCGCTTTCCGGAGTTGTCAAATGTCCGCTTCAAAGCACGTTCGGTCGGGAAAATCGAAAGGAGCAGGGCGATGCATTGCAGCAGGCAAAGGCCGCCGCCGAAAAGCCCAATGCGGTCGGTGGAGAGGCCGTAGAGGAAGGCCACCGCGATAGCGGAAAGCGGAGCCATGATTAAACCTGCCGTACACCAAACCTTTCCGCAATGCTGATGCGCGAAGCGCCAGGTATCCTCGTTTTGCATGGAACGCATGCTGCGGTAGCCAAAAATGGCGTTGATCTTTTTTGGCGGGCGCTTTAAAAACAGAAGACCGAACCCAATCATTGTGGCGGGAATCAATAGATCGACAGCCAACATATAAAGCCAAAAACCGAGCATGCCTTACCTCCGGAGTAACTATGAGGTAATGATACCGTACCTCTGCTTTTGCCACAAGTGCATTCCATAAGATTTGTGCGAATGGTAAGCCGGGAAGCATTGTGGTAAGATAGAAGAACTGAAGCCTCAGCAGGATGGAGGGATTTTGCTTGAAACAACACGGCCGAACGCTATATTGGACGCTGTTTGCATCTACGTTTATGCTCAGTGCAGTCACGTTTGGGGGCGGGTATGTGATTGTGCCGCTGCTTAAACGCAAGTTTGTAGACGAGCTTCATTGGATTGACGAGCAGGAAATGCTCGATATGGTGGCGATTGCGCAGTCCTCCCCCGGGCCGCTTGCGGTAAACGCGTCCATCATCATCGGCTACCGCATGGCAGGCGTGCCCGGCGCGCTTTTGACTGCGCTCGGCACCGTGCTGCCGCCGCTGGTCATCATCTCCGTCATTTCTGCGTTCTATGCCGCGTTTCGGGATAACCGCATTGTGAGCCTTGTGCTCAAAGGGATGCAGGCGGGGGTTGCAGCGGTCATTGCAAGCGTTGTCATTACGATGGCAACGGGTGTGCTCCGGCAAAAACGCGTGCTGCCCGTGTGCATCATGCTCGGTACATTCGCTGCATCAGCGCTTCTCAACGTCAATGTGGTGATTTGCATCCTTGCATGCGCGGCCATCGGCATAGTGGATATGCTGATTCAAAACCATAAAGCCGGAAAGGGGGAGATGAGGGAATGATCTATTTTAACCTGTTCTGGAGTTTCTTTCAAATCGGCCTGTTCAGCATCGGCGGCGGTTATGCGGCGCTGCCTCTCATCCGGGAACAAATTGTGGAAAAACATGCATGGCTTACGATGGCTGCTTTCACGGATGTTGTGACGATTGCGGAAATGACGCCGGGCCCGATTGCCATCAATGCAGCCACGTTCGTCGGCACGCAGGTAGGTGGGATCGCAGGCGCTCTTGTGGCGACGTTCGGCTGTGTTTTGCCCTCCTGCGTAATCGTAATCCTGCTTGCCTGGCTGTACCGCAAGTACCGCAGCCTGACACTGATGCAGGGCATCCTTTCCGGCCTTCGCCCTGCGGTGGTGGGGCTTATCGGAGCCGCAGGCGCATCCATATTGGCGCTTGCACTTTGGAATGGCGGGCTGATGGCATTCTCCCTTGCGGCGCTTGAACCGATTTCGTTGTGCCTGTTTGCAGCGGCGCTTTTTGTGCTGCGCAAATGGAACGTGAACCCAACATTCATCATTTTCGGCGCGGGCGCGGTCGGCGCGGTGCTGTATGGGCTGATTTGAGATGCAATTCTCCGCCTACAGAGGGCAAATTCATAAATGACATGAACATCAGCGGGCTCCAGTGAGCGCCGATCGGCGCTCACTGGAGCTTTAGCTGTTCTAAATTTTGGTATTTATGTAACAAAGGCTACACTGTTAATTTTAATCAGTATAACCGGTGCGATTGCCCAGGGAAAATAGGAAGCCTATAATGGGCTCAACAAGCATATCTGCATACCTCTTACGATGCAGCACGAACGCAGCGGAGGATGCTTTAAAGGAGCGCATTACAATGGGTGAATGTTCCGGGTTGGTTCAGAAATTGACCAAACAGGTACTTGAAACGATTCAGAAAGAAAATATTATTCAAACAGCGCAAGCTTTCAGCAAGTGGAAGCGGGCGTCTGCCTCTAAGGATGCGGAGGCTGCCGCAGCTTATCTAATCAGCAAACTCAAGGAATATGGGATCCCGAATGAACGTTTGGAATTCACGGGCTACATGAGTTCTGCGGTGTCTGCAAAACTGAAAATGCTCTCGCCGGAAATTCGTGAATTTGAGGTTGTCCCTTGCGGGTTCACGCGCAATGTTGAAGATATACAGGGCGAATTGTGCTACGACTACATGGGCGAAAGCAAAACGCATACACCGGAGCAGAATGTCCGCCGCTTTGCCGAATTCAAGGATAAAATCGTACTTACAAAAGAATATTGCAGCGATATTGCTTATGAAGCTGCCGCCGCCGGCGCGCTTGGCATTGTCGGCATGTATAACTCTCCGGAGGAGGTGCCGCATTACTTTGGCGCTTCCAACCATAACGGAACTCCGACGCCGGACAACCGTCATCTCATTCCAACGCTCCCCTGCATTGATTGCACCAAGTCCGCAGGCGATTACATGATTGATCGGATGAAGAAAGGACCGGTTCGCGTGAGCATTTCCGCCCAAGCTGAAACCGGTGTGAAACGCGCTTCAATTCCCGTGGCATTTATTCAGGGTGCGGAGGATAACTTCGTTCTGATGGATGGCCATTATGATTCCCATTGTGAAGGCATGACTGATAACGGCGCGGGCGATGCCATTATTTTGGAACTTGCGCGCGCGCTGCACCAAAATCGGAACATGCTTAAGCGCAGCATACTCGTCTGTTGGTGGGCGGGGCATGAGTTTGGCCAATATGCCGGCTCTACCTGGTTTTCCGATACATATTATGAAAAGCTGCGTGACCATTGCGTTGCGCATATCAACATTGATGTCGCGGGCAGCCGAGGGGCGGAACGCATCCGTGCACGCACAACGCAGATGGAAAGGAAGGGCTTTACCGCAGAACGCATTGAGACCTATACTGGGTATGCGGCTGAACCGTATATCCCTCTGCCGCACTTGGGCGAACAGAGTTTCCTTGGGCGGGAGGTTCCGATCACAATCATGCTGAAATATGAAGCCGCGCCCGAAATGCAGAAAATTTGGCCGGTGGGCGGCGGCTATTGGTGGCACAGCCGCGAGGATGGGCTGGACAAGGTTGATTTTGACCATGCGATGCGCGATGCGAAAATCAATGCTGAAATGATTTGCGAAATTGCAAACAGCGACAGGATTCCCGTGGACATGTCGGCATATTTGGCTGAAACGCGCAGGTTCCTTACGGAAATCGAAAGAGAACTCCATCCGGATTTTGACCTCGCGCCGGTTTATCCGCACCTCAGGGCACTGGATGAAAAAATTGCAGCGTTAGAGGCGGCCATGGAAGGGCGAACCGATACCGATGCTATCATTCAGAAAACGGCGGGGGCGCTCATTCAGATGGAATATACCTATACTTCGCCTTATGAATACGACAAGCTGGCTGTTCCGGCGAATTTCCAGAAATTGCGCGCTGCGATGGGCGTTACGCCAGACAATGCAGATGAAGCAACGTACCTGTTTTTGAAAACGGATTTTCTGCGGAGCCGCAACCGGCTGATCGGGGAGATGGACCGGCTGTGCAGTGTAATAGAGCTACAGCTGCTTCAATGGAAATACAAGAAGGAATGAGGAAAGAAGGATGCTAAAGTACATTGTAAAACGGATTCTGATGCTGATTCCCGTTTTGCTTGGAGCCACGTTCATCGTGTTTACCGTAATGGACATGACACCCGGCGACCCGGCGGTTTCCAAGCTCGGCGTGGATGCAACGGCGGAACAGATTGAAGAGCTGCGCGAAAGCATGGGGCTCAACGACCCTTTCCTGCTGAGATACGGACGGTTTATTTGGAACTTGGTGCAGGGTGATTTGGGAACATCGTATAAAAATGACTTGGACGTTATGGAACAGATCATGCAGCGCATGCCATATACCTTCCTGTTGTCATTTGCTGCGCTTTTGTTTGCAATCATCGTTGGAATTCCTGCGGGAATCATTTCCGCCCGTCGGCAATACACCGTTTTTGATAACTGCACGATGGTGTTGACGCTTGTAGGTGCATCCGCCCCGCATTTCTGGCTCGGCCTGATGGGCGTAATTGTTTTTGCAGTAAAATTGGGCTGGCTTCCTGCGGCGTATTCCGCATCAGGCTCCCTTGCGCTTGGAATCGTGCTTCCCATGCTGACCCTTGGTATGAATTCAACAGCGCTCGTAACGCGCATGACCCGCTCCGCCATGCTGGACGTAATGAATCAGGACTATGTCGATACGGCGCGCGCCAAGGGCGTTTCTGAAAAAACGGTCATCTTCCAACATATGCTGCGCAATGCGTTGATCCCGATCATCACCGTGCTGGGGTTGCAGTTTGGCTCTTTGCTCGGAGGCGCGGTTACCACGGAAACGATCTTCGCATGGCCCGGCATCGGCCGCTATATTGTGGAATCCATCTCCAACAAAGACACGCCCTGCGTGCTGGGAGCGGTGGTCATGCTTGCGATCATCGTTACGGTAATCAACCTTTTGGTGGATATCATCTATGCATTTGTCGATCCGCGGATTAAGTCCCAATATAAATCTATGGTAAGGAGGGCGTCCAAAAATGGCTAAACCTCGTTCGGCGGAACAGGCGACCAAACAACGGTCGCTCATGCAGGAAGCGTGGCTTCAGTTCAAAAGCAACCGCCTTGCAATCTGTGGGCTCATCGTAATCGGGCTTCTGCTGCTCATCTCGATTGCGACTACTGTGATCGACCTGGCGGACGGCGGAACGCTTTACAAACAGCTTGTCACCAAACAAAATCTTTTGGAAAAACTGGATGGCCCTTCTGCCGCACATATCCTGGGCTGCGATGAATACGGCCGCGATCTTTTCTTCCGCATCCTTTGGGGAACGCGGTATTCGCTCTTTGCCGGCGTATGCACAATCCTTGCGGCCGTGCTGATCGGCGGCCTGTTTGGAGCCATTGCAGGGTATTATGGCGGAAAATTGGACAATGTGATCATGCGTGTGATGGACATGATGATGACCGTGCCAAGCCTCGTGCTTGCAATGGCAATTGTGGCGGCGCTGGGCTCAAGCCTTGTGAACCTTTTGATTGCGCTTGCAACTTCGCAGATCCCACAGTTTGCGCGCATTGTGCGGTCTTCCGTAATGGCCGTAAAGGGCAGCGAATACGTGGAGGCGGCAAAGGCGGTTGGCGCTTCGGATGCATTGATTATCGCGAAATACATCATCCCCAATGCGCTTTCCCCGGTCATCGTGCAGGGAACGCTCGGTGTTGCAACAACAATCCTGAACGTAGCGGGCATGTCGTTCCTGGGCTTGGGAATCCAGCCCCCGGCGCCGGAATGGGGATCGATCTTGAGCTCTGCGCGCGTTTATATGCGCGAAGCCTGGCATATTTCCGTTTTCCCGGGCCTTGCAATCGTGATTTGCATCCTGTCGCTCAACCTGTTGGGCGATGGGCTTCGGGATGCGCTTGACCCCAAGCAGAAGAGGTGAAGGAGCAACCTATGGCAAACAATGTTTTAGAAATTAAGGATCTTTCGATCCATTACGAGATGCGCGAAGGCGTTGTAAAGGCGCTCAACGGCGTTGACCTTGCACTGAAAGAAGGCGCTTCGCATGGGCTTGTGGGGGAAACCGGCGCCGGAAAGACAACCCTTGCAAAAGGGGTCATGGGCCTTATGCCGAAGCCCTATGGGAAGATCAAGAGCGGACAGGTGCTTTATGACGGACAGGATCTGCTGCAGCTCAACAAACAGGAGATGCGCAGGATCCGTGGGCAGCATATCTCCATGATTTTTCAGGATCCGATGACGAGCTTGAATCCGGTAATGACAGTTGGGGATCAAATCATGGAATCCATTCGGAACCACGAAAAGCTCAGCCGCAGGGATGCTGCAAAAAAGGCCAAGGAAATCCTGGAACTTGTAGGAATTCCCTATGTGCGTGCAGAGGAGTACCCGCACCAGTTCTCGGGCGGAATGAAGCAGAGGGTGGTCATTGCAATCGCGCTTGCTTGCAATCCCCGCGTGCTGATTGCGGACGAGCCGACAACAGCGCTCGATGTGACAATTCAGGCACAAGTGCTTGAAACCATCCGCGATTTGCGCCAGAAATTCCACACTTCAATGTTGCTGATTACGCACGATCTTGGCGTAATCGCACAGAACTGCGAATATGTTTCCGTCATTTATGCCGGAGAGATTGTTGAAACGGGCACGGTACATGACATTTTCGGACGAAAGCTGCACCCGTATACGCAAGGGCTGTTTTCCTCGATTCCCAACATTAACGAAACGGTAACGCGCCTGATCCCAATTAACGGCCTTATGCCGGATCCAACGGCCCTTCCGGAGGGCTGTGCATTCTGCGAGCGCTGCAAATATGCAGAGGAACGCTGCAGCCGGGAGCATCCTTCGCTTTATGCCATGGGCGGAGAAGAGAACATTCATCAGGTACGCTGCTTCCGCTATGAGCAGAACGGAGAGGGGAGGTAATGGATATGGAAGGAAACGAATTGCTCCGCGTCAATCATCTCAAAAAATACTTCCAGACCCCGCATGGGACGCTCAGCGCAGTGGATGACGTCACATTTGGGATCAACAAACGCGAAACGCTGGGCGTAGTGGGCGAAAGCGGCTGCGGAAAATCCACTCTCGGGCGTTGCATCCTGCGCCTGCATGAGCCGACGGCCGGCGAAGTGGTTTTTGAAGGGAAAAATATCCTTGCATGTGATAAAAAGGAGATGAAAAGCCTGCGTTCCAAGATGCAGATCATCTTTCAGGATCCCTATGCGTCGCTCAACCCACGCATGACCGTATCGCAGGCAATTGCCGCCCCGCTGATCATTCAGGGCGTTTACAGCGCCAAGGAGAAGGAAAAGATTCAGAAGAAAGTGGCGGAGATGATGGACGTGGTGGGCCTGGCTTCCCGGCTTGTTAACTCCTATCCGCACGAACTCGATGGCGGGCGACGGCAGAGAATTGGAATTGCAAGAGCATTGTCTCTGGATCCGAAGTTTATCGTTTGTGATGAACCCGTTTCAGCACTGGATGTTTCCATTCAGGCGCAGGTGCTCAACCTGATGCAGGATCTTCAGCAGCAGATGGGGCTTACGTATCTTTTTATAACACACAACCTTTCCGTTGTGAAGCATCTGTCCAACCAGATCGTCGTGATGTATCTGGGACAGCTTGTGGAAAAAGCCTCTCCGGATCAACTGTTCCACAATCCGTGCCATCCTTATACGCAGGCGTTGCTCTCGGCCATCCCAATTCCGGATCCGGACATTCCGATGCGCAGAATGGTGCTTAAGGGAGAACTTACGTCCCCGATCAATGTCGGCCCGGGGTGCCGTTTCGCGAAACGCTGCAATTATGCAAAGCCGGAGTGTAACGAAGCAAGCCCAGAAATGGTCGAAGTTGAACCAGGTCACGTTGTCGCCTGCCATATGGCCGGCGCTGTGAATAAAACGCATGAATAAAAACAAACGGAGGAACCACATGAAAAAAGCACTCGCACTTCTGATGACTGTCGCTCTGTTCGCATGCAGCTTTGCAGCGTGCCAGCAGAATGAAACACCGGATCCCACACCTGCGCAGCAGGATCAGAACAACGGTCAGAGCAACGAGCAACCGAGCCAGCCGGACAACAGTGCGCAGCCGTCCGGAGCACAGAAAGAATCCGTTGTTTGGGCGCAGCCCAGTGACATTACATCCCTCGACTTCCACGTTGGCAAAAACCCCGCGTCCTTTGCCGTAACGTGCAACATTTTCGATACGCTTGTAACATGGGATGCGGAGAACAAGGTCATTCCGCACCTTGCAAGCGAATGGGAATTTGTGGACGAGGATTCCCTGCAGCTCAAGCTCCGTGAGGGTGTGCTGTTCCACGACGGGGAAGAACTGACCGCAGAGGATGTGCAGTATACTCTGACGCGCGCGAAAAACAGCACCATTGTAAAGAACAACTTCTCCTGGCTGGACAGCGTGGATGTGGTTGACGAATACACGGTGGTGGTCAATACCATCGGTGCATATGCGCCGGTGCTCAACGCGCTGTGCAACCCGCTTGCGGGCATTATGCCCAAACACCTTCTTGAGGCGGACGATGAGGCGATGGCTAAAAACCCTGTCGGTACCGACCCGTTCAAGTTCGTTGAGCGCAAGGAAGGCGAATATGTAAAGATGGAAGCAAACGAAAGCTATTGGAACGGCACCGTTGCTTCCAAGTACCTTGAAATGCGCGTTGTGCCGGAGGCTTCCCAGCGCGCTACGCTGCTTGAAACCGATGAAATCGACATTGCATACGACATGCTTGCATCCGACGTTGAGCGTTTGAATTCGGGCGAAAAGGCTACCGTTCTTTCTGCGCCGTCCTTTAAGGTGTTCTATCTGACCATAAACTGCAACAGCGGCACCGCCGCGCTTCAGGATGCCCGCGTGCGTCAGGCGATTGAATACGCAATTGATAAGGATGCACTTTGCTCTGCCGTTATGTATGGGTATGCCACCCCGGTAAGCAGCCTTGTCGGCCCTGGCGTGTTCGGCTATGACGCTGCACCCACCGCGAACCTGTATGATGTTGAGAAGGCAAAGTCCCTGCTTTCGGAGGCTGGATATGCCGATGGCTTTGAAATGAGCATTTGGGTGCAGTCTTCCGATCAGATCCGCCAGGAGGCCTGCGTGATCATCCAATCCATGCTGGAAGAAGTCGGCATCACGGTTACTGTTGAACCGATGGATGGCACCGTTATGGACGATACGATCGTCAAGGGCGGAGACTTTGCCGCCTGCAGCTCCATGTATTATAACCTTATGGGCGATGCAGACTATGTGCTTTACAGCAACATTTCCCCTGAATCCACAAGCAACCTGTCGCATTACAGCAGCGAGGCAGCTATGGAAAAACTGCTTGCCGCCCGCAGCCTGACGGACGATGCCGCGCGCGCAGCCGTATATGCTGAGATCAGTGCAATCATGGCGCAAGACCGCCCGTATATCCCGCTTTGGGCATACCAGAACCTCGTCGGAGTACGCACTGGAGTACAGGGCTTCGTCCTGAGCCCGATTACGGCCTACCGCTATGAGAACGTGGCCGTATACGAAGGGTAATCAAAGTACGGCAAAACGGATGAACAACATGCTGCCCGGTTTAACTGGGCAGCATGTGAATTTTAGATTTTTAGGGGGTCGTCAATTGGTACCATTTCAATTTATTCATGTAAAAGCCGATACGCCGTATGAATGCGGGCAACAATACGGCATGCAGGCAAAAGCCAAGATTCATGCAGGCGTGTTAGTATATCGGGAGTATTTTGCGAAAACCACGGATAAAAGCTGGGATGAAATCAAACAGTATGCCATGTCCTATGTGCCTGTAATTGAAGAAACAATGCCGGAAGTGTTGGAAGAAGCACGCGGGATCGCGGATGGCGCAGGCGTTTCGTTTGATGAGCTGATGGTGCTCAACTGCCGTTATGAAATCACAAAATTCCCCAAAACACCGGAATGTACGACCGCTGCGGTTTTGCCGGAAGCTACACGTGAACACGTTACTTATTTGGTGAAAAACTGGGATTACAAGCAGGCCGTCATTCCCAACATTGTGATTTTGCACATTGAGCAGGCGGACGGAACACGTATTTTGGGTCTTACAGAAGCGGGGCAGATGCTCCGTGAAGGCTTTAATTCGCATGGCATCGGGCTGTGCAACAACATGATCCAGTCCGTTTACGATGATTGGGATGTTGGAATTCCGGTTACCTTCCTGCGCAGGAAAGTGCTTTCCTGCACCCGGTTTGAGCAGGCACGTGATACGCTTGTTCATGCAAAGCGTAGCGTTTCAAACAATATGATGCTCGCCGGATGCAACGGAATTGCTGTGGATATTGAGGCGTATCCCGGAGGGGCGAACATGCTGGCGCCGACGGGCGGGGTTTTGACCCACGCAAACCACTTCGTAATGCACCAGCAGCTCGATTCCCGCATCGGCCCCAAAAACAGGGATACGAGGCTGGAAACCTTGCTGCGCGCACGTCAGGGCGAAATCGATGTGCCGTATATCATGGAATGCATGAAGGACCATGAATACTATCCGGAATCCATTTGCGCGCATAACAGCAATCTGCCAGGGTATGAGCTTAAGGACTTCATGACGGTTGCGTCGTTGATCATTGACTTTGCGGCGGAAACCGCTTTTATCTGTGCGGGGCCACCCTGTGAAGGGGAATATATTCCATACCGCTTGTAACTTTCGGCACGAAAACACTGGCTCCTTTGAAAAGCGGATGATGCTATGTTAAAATATCATTAATGGATTTGTTCCTGTGAAAAACGATAGCAAAGGAGTTGATCCCCATACGTACGGACGAACATTTGTGGATTGGCCCGGCCAGATGCAATGATGGGCGGCTTCGGGACTTGATTCGAAAGCATTCTATTGTGCGCAAGCTGAAGCCGAACGAAATATATCTTTCGCCGGGCGATCCGATCCATTATGTCGCATATGTAGCAGAAGGAGTAACTTCACATTATATGTTCGGCGCAAATGGGCGCGAAAAAGTAATGTACCGGTTAGGGCGGGGGTGGTTTTTCAGCGAAGGCATTTTTTATAATGATACGCATACCGTTGAGCTTGCAACACGATATGCCATCGCGGAAAAGGAAACGACGCTTTATCTGATGGATTATCCAAACTTTCTTGAATTACTGAAGAATTTGGATTTTGTGCAGGCCGTGCTTTGCAGCACCGTGGAGAAATGCACTATTTTGCGGCACGAAATTGAAAGCGTCACATTTGATTCGACCAGCGACAGGCTTAAGCAGCTCCTGCTTTCCTGCGTGAATCCCAACAGCGTTGAGGATGATCATTGGTACAACCTTGCAATATCCTGGACGCATCATGATATTGCAGCGGTGATTGGAATAAACCGTGTTACGGTCAGCCGCTTCATCGGCGAGCTGAAGAGCGAAGGCTTTTTGCGCCTGGTGAACGGAAAGGTGCAAATCAACAAAAAGTATATACGCGGAAGCTGAGATCCGGCCGGAAGCGTGAGCGCTTTTGCATCGCGGCAAGGATGCAGCTTATGGCCGAAAAGTTCATGAATCAGCAGGAAGGGCTTTTCGGCTCCGCTTTACTTAAAAAAGAAGCAACCTTTAGGTTGCTTCTTTTATCTTGGAGGCGCCACCCGGAATCGAACCGGGGATGAAGGTTTTGCAGACCTCTGCCTTACCGCTTGGCTATGGCGCCATATTGGAGCGGGAGACGGGGCTCGAACCCGCCACCTCCGCCTTGGCAAGGCGGCGCTCTACCAAATGAGCTACTCCCGCAACTGGTGCCTCAGAGTGGACTTGAACCACCGACACAGGGATTTTCAGTCCCTTGCTCTACCAACTGAGCTACCGAGGCGAAATGGCGACCCGAAGGGGGCTCGAACCCCTGACCTCCAGCGTGACAGGCTGGCATTCTAACCAACTGAACTACCGGACCAAATGGTGGGAGCAACAGGGCTCGAACCTGTGACCCCTTGCTTGTAAGGCAAGTGCTCTCCCAGCTGAGCTATGCTCCCGATCGCAGTGCCCTGTTGCAACTGCAAGTGATAGTATACCCTATTTCTCTAAGCCGTGTCAACGATAAAATGAAAAGAAAGTTCTAAAAATATAGCTAAGCCATCCGATTTGAACGCAGGGTCTCCTTTCTGCGGATTCACCACCCAATAAAGTTGATTTTTGTCGAAAAATCCGTATATTTTTTAAAGGTACTTATTTTGATTTTTCGATTAAAACTTTTTTTAAAAATTTCTCCGCAATTTTAGCACCTGCCCAATATATTGTGTATTTTTTAGGATTAGTGTCCATTATGACGGCCTAAGACAAGATTCTGCTAAATTTTCCATAATCCTCTTGCGAAAAATTCAAGTACATGATATAGTTAATTTCGTGTTAAATGCTTATTGTTTCGCCGCGCTGTAAATCCACTATTCACATTATTTATTTTCATTTTAGGAGGAATGCGACTTATGCACAGCCACTCAAATGCACCTGCCTTAGCCTTACGCGCTATTGGAATGCATCCGAAGTATGCAGGATACGGTTATAGCCTCGCAATCCTGCGAATTACACATCGCCATCCGGAATACATTTATCGTTTACCCAAAATGGTCTATCCAAGAATTATGGAACTGTTTGGCTGTACGCGTTCCGCTTTGGACCGCAACATCCGCTTTGCGATTGAGCGCACCTGGGAAAACGGAAACCAGGCGCTGCTTTCACAATTGTTTGGTGCGTTTGGAACGAATTGGACCCCCACAAACATTGAGTTTATTTCCGTGATGACGGACTTCATCCTCCATGGCTCGTTTGAAGATCCTTCCTCCGATGAGAAGCTTCAGGCGGAGGCGCTCTGAGCGTTTCTTTGGCGTCAGCCTGCTTCTTCTTTCCTGAGCGTAATATGAGCGTAATAATAGATAATATACTCTGTCCATCCGCCTTGTTCCCTCACGGCGGATGGACTATATTTATATAGTAGTATTTTAAAATTCAAGTCATAAGGAGTAACTCATGGTTGTTCGGAGCTTTTCGGATCTGACCACGCGCGTGAAGCGCGGTGCTCGCAAAACCGTAGCGGTCGTTGGAGCAGATGATGCGCATGCCCTCGAAGCCGTGCTGCATGCGGAACCCATTTTGGATGCGGTGCTCATTGGGGAGGCAGATGCGATCCGCACAATACTCGCTTCACTCGGAACGGATGCGGAGCGCTTCCCGATTGTTGTACCGGATGCAGGCGAGCACCCTAGCGTGACTGCGGCAAAGCTGTTCCATGCAGGGCGCGCAAATTTTTTGATGAAGGGCCGCATCACCTCGGGGGAGCTGCTCAAAGGCGTCCTGATGCCCGAAGCCAACCTGCGCAAGGGCACCTTGATGAGCCATGTCGCTTTTTTTGAACTGCCCGGTTACCCTAAGCTGCTTTGCCTGACGGATGGCGGGATGTGCCCGGAGCCTACGCTTGCGGAAAAGGAGGCAATTGTCCGCAATGCGGTGGAGTTTTTCCATGGACTTGGCTACGAATGCCCTAACGTGGCCGGCCTTTGCGGTTCTGAGACCGTACATCCGAAAATTCGGGAAACCGTGGAGGCTGCTGCATTGCAAAAGCGCGCGGAGGAAGGCGTATTCGGCACCTGCCGGTTCGTCGGCCCCATCTCTTACGACCTTGCCATGTTGCCGGAAGCCGGGAAATTGAAGGGGTACCATACGCCGCTTGCGGGGCAGTTCGATATTCTGCTTACGCCGAATTTGGTTTCCGGCAATCTTTTGGGAAAAAGCTACATCGTAAATTGCGGCGCGCCCATGGCGGGCCTGATTCTTGGCGCAAAAGCGCCGATTGTGCTGACCTCACGCGGTGCAAGCGCAGAGGAAAAATATAATTCGCTTGCCATTGCGGCAGGCGCATGCTGAGGTGCCTATGGAGCGGATTCTTGTCATCAATCCCGGCACGACTTCCACGAAGATCGCCGTTTACGACGATTCCGCCGCTCTGCTGCGCGAAACTGTGGATCATCCACAAGCAGAGCTTTCCCGCTTCCATTGGGTGATGGATCAGCTTGATTACCGCAGGACCTGTGTGGAGCAGGCGCTCACGCGGCATGGAATTTCCCTTGAAGCGCTCACCTGCGTCGTGGCGCGCGGCGGCATGCTCCCTCCCTGTGCGGCGGGCGCTTACGCCGTTACGCAGGACATGGTTGATTATATGTTTGCGCAGACTGTGGATGTTCACATCTCCAACGTTGGCTGTGCGGTGGCGCAGGCCATTGCCATCCCGCTCGGCATCCCCGCCTATATCTATGACCCTGTGGTGGTAGACGAGCTCGAGCCCATTGCGCGGATTACCGGCCTGCCCGAAATCCCAAAGGAAAGCCGCGGCCATGCGCTCAACTCCCGCGCGATGGCACGGCGCTATGCGGAAGAAACGCTCAAACGCCCGTTTGCGGATTGCACGCTGATCGTCCAACACATCGGCGGGGGCGGGAGCACCTGGCTGTTCCACAAGGGCCGTGCCATCGACATGTACAGCGATGACGACGCCGGTTTTTTCCCCACCCGCTGCGGCAGGCTTCAGGCGATGCCGCTTGTGCGGCTGTGCTATTCCGGCAAATACACCGAGCGTGAAATGGCCAAATATATCCGCGGCGGGAGCGGGTTGGTTGCGCTTCTTGGCACGATGGACCTGCGCGAGGCGGAACGCATGGCGGATGGGGGAGACGCGCGCGCAGCGCTCGTGCTCGATGCGTTCGCCTATGGCATTGCAAAAGCTTCGGGCGACCTTGCCACAGCTGTGTGCGGCAAGGTGGATGCCATCATCCTCACCGGAGGCGCGGCATATTCCGAACGGCTGACAAGCGCTATCCAGAGGCGGATTCAATGGATCGCCCCCGTTGCCGTGCTCCCCGGAGAGCACGAAATGGAGGCGCTTGCCGAAGGCGCGCTCCGCGTGCAGAGGGGCGAAGAAGCGGCAAGGCCGTTCATCTGGGCGCAGTAAAACATCCGGCGTTGCATCCGTGCCGCATTTGGGGTATGATACCAACATGGATCAACGCACTTTACAACCGAAAAAGCGCCCGTGTGTTGACGCGACGCTTCTTTGCATGCTTGCCCTGATGGCGTTCGGCTATCTCCTGCTGCACGACCTGCTTGGCGGCACGCTTCTTTCGCATTCCGCGTGGGACAGTTATACTTTGCAGGCGATGGCTTGGCGGCGCGGAAGCCTCTCGCTCGGGCAGAATTATCCCTGGCTGGAGCTTGCGGTTTATCAAGGGGAGTATTATGTTTCCTTCCCTCCGTTCCCCTCTGTCGTGCTGCTGCCGTTTACGTTTCTTTTCGGCGAAAACACGCCCAACAACCTCATTATCGCCATCGTGACCATGGCGACGGCGGCGCTTGCTTACCGCTGCCTCCGCCGCGCCGGCATGCGTGAAACATGCGCTGTGCTCGGAGCGCTGCTGCTCACCTGGGGCAGCAATCTGATGTGGATGAGCACAAACGGCGGCGTGTGGTTCATGGCGCAGGCGCTCAACATGTTCCTGCTCACGTGGGCGCTCCATTGCGCCATGTGCAAAAGGCGCGTGCTTGCGTATGCGCTCGTAGCCTTCGCAGTTGGGTGCAGGCCGTTTTCGGCGCTTGCATTTTTTCCGTTGTTCCTGTTCTTTTACCTTCAGGACCGCAGGCCGGACGAGGGCTTTTGCAAAACAGCGCTGCGCCAGTGGAAGGCGTTTTTGATTCCGCTTGGCGTTGCCGCAGCCTATATGTGGTACAATTACGCGCGCTTCGGTTCCGTGCTGGAATTCGGGCACAATTATCTGCCGGAATTCACGGAGGCGGAAAATGGGCAGTTCCACCTTTCCTATATTTTTGCAAACCTCAAAAATATCTTTTTGCGCCCCATTGCCTTTGGCGAAGGGCTATCGCTTGAATACCCTGTATTTGATGGGTTCCTGTTTTATGTTGCCAACCCCTTTTTCCTGCTGCTGTTCGGGCAAATCGTTTCCGACGCGCGGCACAGGCAAATGGATGCGATGCGCTATGTGCTGCTCGCGGCAATGCTCCTGAACCTGCTTCTGTTGTGTTGGCATAAAACGTTTGGCGGCTGGCAGTTTGGCGCGCGCTATACCTGCGATCTGCTGCCGCTTGCGCTCGCGTATCTTTGCCTTGCGAAGCGGCAGTCGCTCTGCCGTTGGGAACGCTTTGCTGCGTGGTTCGGCATTTTGCTTAACGTGTATGGCGCACTCGCCATGAACTTCCTGCACGGCTGATCTGTGTAGCCAAAATGATCTTGCTTTTATGAACTTATCATAACAAAGGAGACTTACAGTATGGTCATCATCGAAATGGACAACGGCGGGATTATCAAGCTTGCGCTCGATGCATCCGCTGCCCCGAACACCGTAAAGAACTTCCTTTCCCTTGCGGACAAGGGATATTACGACGGGCTTACGTTCCACCGCATCATCCCCGGCTTCATGATTCAGGGCGGCTGCCCCGATGGAACCGGCATGGGCGGCCCGGGATACAGCATTAAAGGCGAATTTGCTGCAAACGGCGTGAAGAATCCGCTCAAACATAAGCGCGGCGTGATCTCCATGGCGCGCGCCATGAATCCGAATTCCGCAGGTTCCCAGTTTTTCATCATGCATCAGGATGCGCCGCATTTGGATGGCCAGTACGCCGCTTTCGGCCAGGTGACGGAGGGCATGGACGTCGTGGATGCCATTGCCGCCGTTCCTACGGGCTATGCGGACCGACCCATCGAACCCGTGCGCATCAAGAAAGTCACGCTTGAAGGGGAAACGGTGGAAGAACCGGAGAAGCTGTAAGATAAATGCAAATGCGGCAGACAGAAAGCGAGGGCGCACCTTCGGGCGTGCCCTCGCTTGTAATCTGGGAAAAGCAAAGCGTGTTCCCGCGTCACGCATCCGCAGGCCAGGCAGCCCCGAACAGGAGTTTTCCCAACCGCGCATACAGCGCGCGGCCGTTCAGAGAATAATATACCTGCGGCACATCCGTTTCTCCGCGCCGAAGCGTTGCCGTTCCGCCTGCAAGCGACAGCGTGTTATAAATGCGGCCGTCCGCTGCGATCAGGAAATTGTGCGCAGGCCCATGAAACATAAGATTTTGTCAATGATGTAAGATTCGGTTTAATCAGTTCGGAGGTGTTCAAAAACAGAAGGCGAACACCTTTATCTGCATAACCCCGACCGGAAAAAGGCAAAATACGCCCATGGGCAAAAAAACGGATGCAATCGCGGCGCTGTTTGCCGCCATAACCGAGCGAAAGCCGGCGGCCGTTTGTTATGCACCGGAGGAAGATTACGGTGCATTTTGGGCGCGCCATGCCGCGGATGCGGAAACGCTTGCGGCACAGCGACAAGCGGAGCTGCACTTTATGCCGAAGTTTCTCATCAAGCTTTTTTCGCTTGATGAAAAAAAGAAAGCGGCGCGCACGCAGGCCTCCCTTGCGGCGCAAAGCTACACAAACTGGTCAATCGCGGGCGACCGGCAGGAGAATTTTGATTTTGTGATGTTCCTTGCAGAAGGGGATGTACTTGCGCCGGACGCGCTGTTTCATTTTGCAGAAACAATTAACGCCAACCCCATGGCAGAGCTGCTTTATGCGGATGAAGATGTGCTTTTGCCGGATGGCGCCCATATGGACCCGGTTTGCAAACCGGAATATTCGGAGCTGACGCAGCTTTCCTATAACATGATTGGCCGGCCGTTTGCGGTTTCCCAGATGTTGTACACGCGCTCAGGCGGCCTGTGCAGTCCGGATACGGGTGCAAGCATCCCTGCGCTGGAATATGATTATACGCTCCGCTGCGCGGCGCACACGCGCCATATCGCGCATATACCGCGCATCCTTTGCGCGCGCAGCGAACGTCCCGGTACAATCCCTTCCGCTGCGGGCATTGCGGCGGTGGATGCTTACCTTGCCGCAACCGACCAACCCGGTTCAGCCGCAACGGGCGCGTTCGCAGGCAGCTTTCGTGTGCGCGTCCCGCTTGGCCGAAACGGGCGCACCGCAATCGTCATCCCCAACCGCAACGGTGTGGATTCGCTCAGGCGGCTTCTTGAAAGCATTGAGGAGTATGAAGCGTTTGAACGCTACGAGCTGATCATCGCCGATGGAGACAGCCGCGACCCGCGCACGCTGCGTTACTATGACATTCTGGAAAAAAACAAGGCTGCAAAAATCGTACGCAGCAAAAAAGACGGCTTTGCTGCCCTGTGCAATCTGGGCGCCGCAGAAGCGCAAAGCGAAGCGCTCCTGTTCCTGTGCCGGGATGCGCAGGTGCTTACGCCGGATTGGCTGCGCGCCTTGCGGGAGCAGCTCTCCCGGCCGGGCGTAGGGGCGGCGGGCGGAAAGCTCGTCAGCGTAGGCCGGCGCATCGTCTCCGCCGGGGATGTGGCAGGCCTGTGCGGCTGGCTGAACAGCCCATATACCGGCGAGCCGGACGACACAAGCGAGACGCGCAAAAACCTGTTTGTCAATACAATCCGGCGGGTAACCATGTTGCCCGGCGCGTGCATGATGGTGCTTTCAAACACCTTTGAAAATTTGAATGGGTTTGATGAAACCTTCTCCGATGCAGGGGCTGACATGGATTTTTGCCTGCGGTTATTCCGGCGCGGCCTTGCCTCTGCGTATACGCCTTTCGCCGCGCTGCTGCTGCACGGAACCCTTCCGCGCATAGAGGATGCTTCCACGCTCACGCGCATGCGCTGCTATGATACGCTGCGCCCCATGCTCGCGGCGGGTGATCCGTTTTATAGCCCGCATTTTGATTATAATTCTACCGTCCCGATTGTCTGCGCCAATCCCAAGCCCCCGCTCCTTTGCCGCGAATACGAGCCCTGATTGCCAAAAACGACTTGCCGGGGTATACTGTTTTCAACAGGATTCCATGCAAAGGAGAAGGACAGTTTGCAGATCGGCCAGTTTACGGATACATTTTACCCGATCGTGGATGGTGTGGGGCGCGTTGTGTACAACTATGCAACCCATTTGCCGCGCCTTGGGCACGAATGCTATGTGATCGCCCCCATGGTGAATACCGGATATCGCGGCGGCTTTCCATTTGACCTTGTGGACTTCACCGGGACCTCCGTGCCGGGTTCGCCGCAATACAAAGCGGGCCTTGCGATTCTGGACAGGCATTATCATGCCCGCATTGCGGATGTGCCGCTTGACGTGATCCATGCGCATGCGCCCTTTTCCGCAGGCATGGAAGCTTTGCGGCTTACCGCCAAAAGGGATCTTCCGCTCGTGGGTTCTTTTCATTCAAAATATTACGATGATTTTTATAAGGCAACCGGCCGTGAAGCGCTCGCGCACCTCGGCGTGAAATTCGTTGTGGAATTCTATGAGCGCTGCGATGAGGTGTGGGCCGTAAGCAAATCTTCGGCCGAAGTCCTTCGCGGCTATGGGTATGGCGGCGAGATCATTGTGATGGAAAACGGAACGGAGCTGCATCCCCTTGATCCTGAAAACGCCAAGCGCGCCGCGGAGCATTTTTTCATCCCGGAGGGGAAGCCCATGCTGCTCTATGTTGGGCAGATGGATTGGAAAAAGAACATTCTGCACATTCTTGAAGCTGGGGCGCTTTTGCATCAGCAGGGGCTGCCGTTTACGCTTGTTCTTGCCGGGCAGGGGGCGGATGACGAGGCAATCCGCAAAAAGGCGGATGCGCTTTCCATCGGCGCTGATACGATCCTGACCGGGCACGTTTCGGATGCAGCGCTGCTCGACGGGCTTTACCAAAGGGCGGAGCTTTTTGTGTTTCCCTCCCTTTACGACACGTTTTCACTCGTGCTGCGCGAAGCTGCGGCTGTGGGCACACCGGCGGTTGTAACGCGCGGCGGAAGCCCTGCGGAGGCCATTGCAGACGGTGAGAACGGCTTTTTGGCCGAGGATACCCCGGAAGACCTGGCCCGCATAATCCAGCATGCGTTGGCGGACCCGGCTGCGCTCCGCACCGTGGGCGAGCATGCAAAAGAGAGCATTCCCATCGGCTGGGAAAAGGTCATCACGTGCGTTGCTGCGCGCTATGAAGCGCTGATTGAGCGTTCCCGGAAGGGGGAACTCAAGCGGCGGCATGATGCTTTGCGCGGCATCCTGGCAGAGCGGATGCGCGAATTCCAAAAGCAGTATGAAACGCTGCGCGATTCCTCAAAAAAGTGTTGACATTTTTTCAAAATTCGGTATAATAGAACCCACGTGAGATTTATGCTCGGTTCGTCTAGTGGCCTAGGACACCGCCCTCTCACGGCGGGAACAGGGGTTCGACTCCCCTACCGGGTACCAAAAAAAGCCCTGATTTCAGGGCTTTTTGCGTGTCGAAAAAGTGGCTTTCAGCCACTTTTTCGAGTTAACGCGGCGCTTGCGGGGGTAAGGCAACCCCTTAGTCGCCTGCGGCAAAATAAGATGTGCGGGTGGGAATAAGAACAATCCTCAGTCCGCGCAGCGGACAGCTCCTTTCAAAAGGAGCCTTTTTTTGTTCAGCTTACCAAAAGCCCCCTTTAGAAAGGGGTGCTGACGGGGGATTGCCGTAAATCGCAACCCTTGCCAAAATAAGGCAACCCTCAACCCGCGTGCCGCAGGATAGGGCGCGTTATAAAATATGATCGATGATCCGCACAAAACAGAAGGGGGCAGCTGCAAAATGCAGCCGCCCCGCGTTGATTGTTCCGTTAGGATTCATTCCTGCGGCGCAGGGCAAATACGACAACGCCTGCGGCGAGGATCAGGCCGATGGCAATACCCAGCACCACGGCGGAATCGCTGCCGGTGGTGGGAGGTGTGACGGACTGGAACACCGCATGGATGGTATGGTCACGCGTTACGGAGCGGAAGGTGTATTCGCTGACCGCGCCGACGCTTATGCCATCCACCAACACATCCACAAGGACGGAGCCGGGCTCCGCAACCATGCGGAAGGTCTGATCGTCATATTCAGCCACGGCAATGGTGCCCTTGGGGGAAATGCGGCCGGCGCCTTCCGCGGTAGCCTCAATATAGCAATACTGCGTCTCTGGTTCGGGCTTGGGGGTAGGCGTTACATCCGGTGTAGGCGTTACATCCGGCGTGGGCGTCACATCCGGTGTGGGTGTGGGCGTGGGAACCGGCGTTTCGCAAACGACGGTGAATGTTACGGGCTTGCCGGACTGCACTTCCCAAACCTTGGAGGCAGCGTTATAGGCCAACGTGATCGTGCCGCTCTGGGAAGCGGGGGAGAGGGAATGGCCGGAGGCGACATCTGCATTGTACTTGGTGACATAGGCATCCGGAGCAACGGTAACGCCCACGGTGTAACCGTTGGACGCGTCTCCCTGCACATCGCCAACGGTGAAGCTGCCGTTAAGCAGGGCATAGGAGGAATCGGCATGCGCTACTTCGCTGTTGGTGCAATTGACCGTAACGGCATTGTCACCAAGCAAGTCCTGAACGGCAGAGTCGGTGGGCTTATTCGGTGCGGGCGGTTCAGTGATGTTGACTGTGTACCGCATTGTGCCGTAAAACCACTGCGCTTTTGGGTTTGTTAGAGGGAATGCGCTTTGGCTGAAAGTATAATAAAAATTAATTGTCACTGTTACACGGCCTGTTGCCTTGGGTATAACGGTGACCTGCAAAGCATCTGCGCCGTCCCATGCGCCACCCTGCCATGCACCAATTTCAATACTTTTGATTTCAAGAAGGGAAGTATTGCTTGATTGGGCGGTTGTGCCGCAATAGGCCATGGCATTATACTCATATTGCCCAATTTGAAGTGTTGGCATCATACGCAGATAACCATCTGCTCCTATTTGCATGGAAGTGGAAGCTGAAAAGCTCTCGTTGCCAGCAAGGCTCCCTGCAACGTCATCAGGATGCGTAAGAGGATCCCAATCGCCCGCTTCAGCCATTGCAGCTGTTGGAATTATGAAGCAAAGCATAAGCGCAGCAAGGATGATACAAAGATTCTTTTTCGTTTTTGTCATTGTTGTTTATTCCTTTCATTTAATAATCATGGTGGTTGGCTTTGAAAAATGGCTGGCGCTTTTTTCAGTAGACTGCCTTATGGCAAAGGCATCACCATCTTTCACGATATTGAACAGGGGAGGATTCACTTCAGCCCAAGCGGGGTTCAGAGCGGCTTTTTTCCGCCACGTGCGGTATGCTTCCAAAAAACCTCCGTGAATCAACTGCTCTGCCTTCAAACGGGCTTGAACGGCTTCACCAAAATCCCTATAAGTGCCAATGTAGAAGCTTTTCCCTTTGAAGCCGATTCTGACCTCATAGGTTCCGGCGGGCGTAAGGTGTATCCCGTCAAACCCGCTTGTGTTGTCCTTGCGGTGTTTCCTTTTTTCTAGATATTCCACACAAGTTCCGTCAACAAAATGAAGTTTCCGGTGTTCGGGAAGCTCGGCCTGCACCCTCCGTTTAAGGCAGCCGCAGCTTTGAACATCGCCGTGCACAAGCTGAAATTCCGTGAAATCCGCTTCGTTCCCGCAATCGCATCTGCAGCGCCAGGAAACGGCGCCTTTTGCATCACGGCGCTCCGTGGGCCAAAGGGGGACGAGCATGCCGAAGCGCCGGTTGAAAAGCTCCTTCCGCCGGGGATGCACCTTGCAGCCACAGCTTTTTACCCTGCCCGCCTTTAACTCGTGCGCGGCAACGGCCTTTTCCTTGCCGCAAGAGCACCGGCAAAGCCAGCGGACGCGCCCGGCTTTGTTTTCCGCTCTGCACAGCGCCGTTAATTCCCCAAAAACGTGGCCGGTCAGGTCTTCTGCAATGCTTCCGTTCGCCGCACTTGGCCGGGGAATGCATCCGCAGTTAGTAACCGTCCCGCGGAGCAGTTTTTTGCGCTGACCATCGTTTCACCGCCGCAGCTGCATTTGCAGCGCCAAACGATGCTTCTGTTTTCCCGTTGCTCTGTTTTTTCTACTGCCGTCAACATACCGAAACGGCAGCCGGTTAAATCGTTTTCGCGTGGCATGTATGGCTCCGCATTGCGCTCCAAGCGTTTTCAAGCTGTTCTTTTTGCCGCAAAGCAAAAAAGAAATTCTCGCGCTTCAACGGAAGAGCCGGCTTTCCTGCCGGTGATGTATTCACAGGCATCCAACCATTCTCGCTCTGTGAAACGCTGCGGTTGGATGGCGGACAGAATCCGGCCGAGCTGCGCGGCATCAACCGGAGCACACCGCAGGTCGGAAAGATAAGTAAGCCCCATCCGCAACGCAAGATAATCCAACAACGAGCATGAAAACGCCATTTGGCACGGAGCACCTCCTTTCAGGCCACATCCATCCTGCTTACCACGGAATTCCTATTCTGTGGTAAGTGGTTTTAGAAATGGGCATTTATATAGTTTTTATTATAAATGCTTTTTTGTTAAAATCAACTAGAAATAGATAATTTAATGCTTTTTTGTTAAAATCAACTAGAAATAGATAATTTTGGAATTTGGTTGCCAAGATTCCGTATTCTTACCAGGCCTGCAAAGCCTGCTTGTTTGCCGACCACATTTTCTTTTCCGCCGCGGCCCCGTTTTTCGGAGCTGCGGCTTTTTTATTTGCGTTCATGCGCTTGGAACTGTCATTTTGGCGTTACGATGCGCCGTGGAATACCACAGAATAGGAATTCTGTGGTTTTTGCATTTCAAATGAGCAGCCGCATTTTTTGAAGGGTTCGCTCATATGCGCGGACGCTGGCAGCTACATAAATGCGCGTGGTTTCCACGGAAGAATGCCCCAGAATATCCGCGAGGTGCGCAAGATTTTTTTCCACAGCATAAAAGCAGCGCGCGAACAGGTGGCGCAGGTTGTGCGGAAATACCTTTTGCGGCTCCACATGCGCGGCTTGGCAAAGCCGCTTCATATCATGGCAGATATTGGATCGATCCAGCGGTTTGCCGTTCTTTGTACAGAAGATATGCCCGCTTTGGATGCCGTTCTTCGCGGCATAGAGCAGAAGCCGGCTTTTCAGCGCGCGGGGGAGCAGCACGGTGCGGCTTTTTCCCTTAAGCGTGATTTCTGCCTGGCCGGCGCGGACGGCTTCCAATGTAATATATTTGAGCTCGCTTACACGAATGCCGGTGGAGCAAATCGAAAGCATCACAAGGTATAGCCTTTCATTCGAGCGGCTTTGCGCTGCGTTGAGGAGCCGCTTATATTCGGGCTCCGAAAGTTCCCGGCTCTCTTCAAGAAAAACCTTGCGCTGCACTTTCATCAGCTTTACTTTGCAATGGGGGAGGCCAATTGCATTAAGATAGGCGTGAATTGCGGAAAGCTTTGCGTTCACCGTTTGCGGCTTGTTGCGCTCCTGCAGCCGCCCGCGGTATTCCAGCAGAAGGCATTTCGTAGCTTCCCGCCCTCCCAGAAAATGAAGGAATTGAGCCACGTCCCGCGTATATTTATCAATTGTGCTCTTTGATTTTTCGTTTTCGCTCAAGCACAGGCTAAACCGCTGCAGCTTCGCTTTTTCAGTGCTTATCATGTCGTTCCGATTCCTCCGTCGTTGTGCCGAATTTTGCTGTACCCTTTATTATCGGCGATTCGGAACAAAAGTGCAGGTGGTAAAAGGCATGAAAGCCCTGCGGCGGAATATGTGCATTCAACAGCAAACAGACCAACCGCTTCCGGTTGGCCTAAGATTTGCATGCAAAACGGGGGCTTGCTTATTTGGCAGCCAGTTTGACTGCGAGCTGAGCCTTTTTGCGATTCGCAGCGTTTTTATGGATAACGCCCTTCGCGGCGGCCTTGTCCACAGTGCTTACGGCGTTGACGTAAGCAGCGTTGATTGCGGCCTGGTCATCGGAAGCAAGAGACTGGTCGAAGCTCTTTACCGCCGTCTTGACCTGGGACGTGATCATACGATTACGAAGGTTCTTTTTCGCGGTGATGCCCACACGCTTCAAAGCGGACTTATGGTTTGCCAAAACATTCACCCCCCTGTTTTTTACTCGAACATTGGAGATTATACCACGCAAAACCGGGGATTGCAAGCATATTTGTTGCTGCACACGGGACTTTTTTCACAAATGTTTTTCCGCGCCGGAGCGCATACTATCCTGCGTATTCCAACACAATTCAAGGAGGTTTCCCCATGCCTTTTTCCATTCGCACAGACCTTGCCATGGAGGCACGCGAACTTCACCCTTCGCTTTCGGGCGTAACGGAAGAATCGGAGGAGCACGAAGGCGTTGCCGTGACCCGCATCGCGCTTACGACGGATGATGCCGCCGCGCGCCTTGAAAAACGCAAGGGCCGCTATGTTACGCTGGATGCGCCCGAGCTTTCCGCGCGGCCGCTCGATTTGTTCGAGCGCGTCAGCCGCGCTCTTTCAAACGAACTTTCCCGCCTGATGGAAGGCCTCGGCACGTGTGAAAACGTGCTCGTAGTCGGGCTTGGCAACCGTGCCATCACCCCGGATTCACTGGGGCCGCGCGTGGTGGAAAGCATCTACGTAACGCGGCACATTAAACAATACATGCCGGATGCGCTGCCCGGGCCCGTGCGCGCGGTGAGCGCGGTTGCCCCCGGCGTGCTCGGCGTAACTGGGGTGGAAACAATGGAGATCGTGCGCGGCGTGGTGGAGCACTGCAAGCCGGACCTTGTGATTGCAGTGGATGCGCTTGCCTCGCGCCGCGCGGCGCGCATCAGCACGACCGTGCAGCTTACGGATGCCGGCATCAGCCCGGGCGCGGGCGTGGGCAACAACCGCACAGGGCTGGACCGCGAAACGCTCGGCGTGCCGGTGATTGCCATCGGCGTTCCGCTTGTGGTGTTCGCCACCACCATTTCGCAGGATACCATAAGCCTTATTGCGGATGAAACGGGCCTGCACAACGACGAGGAACGCCTGAAAGAGCTTGCGGCAAAGGTCATCGCCGAGCACATCGGGGAGCTCATTGTAACGCCTAAGGAGATCGACAGCATCGTGGCCGATATGACGCGCATTGTGGCGGACGGCATTAACATGGCGCTCTTTGGCGCGGATTACGGCGAGGTACGGATGCTCATCGCATAAACCTGTCCACCCGCTCATATAAATTGAGCGGAGGATCAATCATATGCCGCCAAGGAAAATCCGTACGCGGGCGCCGCGCCCAAACGCGCTCAACCTGAAAAAAGCAAAGGCCGCAGTTCCGGTTGCGGCCTTTCTCTGCACGGTTGCACTGTTCGCGCAATCCGCCTTTCGCATCGCCGGGGGGAGCAGCATTGAGGCGGAACTGCTTTCACTTGGCTTTCCGCTGATGTATTCCGCAACGGCAGATGAAGAAGGAGGCGTGCAGCCCCCTGACGCTTCCGAGCTGCCCTCACCCATCCGGATCGACCGCGCAGACATCGACGTGGGTGTGAGCGAAAGCGTGCGCATTGAGCTTTTGCGCGTGGAGGAAGCCCCGGCGCTGCCGGTTGACCTTTCCGGCAGCGAGCCGCGCATCCTCATTTACCATACGCATACCACAGAAGCATATTTTCCCACCAGCCAATACAACTACACCGCCTCAAGCGCATGGCGCACAAAGGATAACACCATGAACATCGTAACCGTGGGTGAACGGCTCACGGAACTTTTGCGCGGGCGCTACGGCATCAGCGTGATTCATGACATCACGAACCACGAACCGCCGAAGCTTTCAACCTCGTACTCCCGCTCGGTTGTGACGATGGAAAAATACCGTGCGGAATATCCTTCCATTACCATGTTTATCGATGTGCACAGGGATGCATATGGCAACAACCCCAAAGAAAACACGGATTTCGTCACGATTGACGGCAAGGAAGTCGCACGGATGATGTTTGTCGTTGGAACGGGGGAAGGGGCAACGGGCACGGGCTTTGGCGAAAAACCCGACTTTGCCGCAAACTATGCGCTTGCCAAGCGCATCACGGAATACCTTGCCGGCATTGACGAGCGCCTTGTGCGCAACATCCGCGTTAAAACCGGGCGGTATAACCAGCATATTTCCGATCAATGCCTGCTTGTAGAGGTTGGCCATAATGCCAATACGTTGGAGCAGGCGCTTAACGCTGTGGAATATTTGGCAGAAGCAATTGCACAGGTCGGCGGGATTGAGGCCGCAGCGCAAACGGATGGTATGCCCGCAGGGACGGCGATGCCGCTCGCGCCGTAATCATGTCTGCTCAAGCGCATAGAGGCCCATTAAAATGAAGATTTGTTCATACCAATCGTCGTTGAGGGCGAGCAGTGCGCGCGCTTTTTTGACGCGGTTACGCACGGTGTTTGGGTGTTGGTAGATCCGCTTTGCGGCCTGCTCTACGCTTCCGTGAGCAGCCGCATAGGCAGAGAGCGTGTCCAACATGGCAATTCCGCTTTCCTCCTCAAAGCAACGCAGCCGGGTCAGCGCAGCGCGATATTCTGCGAGCACGCTTTTATCCTCCAAAAGGGCGGGCAGAAAGCGGTAAACGCCCAATGTGCCATAGCGCAGGCGCGGCTTTTCAAAACATTGGCAAACGCGGTTTGAATACAGGCTTTGCCGGATGGCTGCATCGAAAAAATCGTATGCATGGCACGGGGCGGAAAACCCGGTCCGCCATGCGGCAGGCGCCACGCCGCATGATTCATATGCGCGAAGCATCGCATCTTCCGCGCCTGCAAGGCGCTCTGCATCCGCTGTGGTATAAAGCTGCAAAAGCCCGTCATGATAAGGGAAAAATGCGGAATATTGCCCATCTGAAAACAGGGGGACGGGCATTTTCTGCCCCAAATTCAGAACGCCTCCTTCCCTTGGCGTGCTGAAGGATGCCACGCAGTGCGGGTACAGCATAGCATCCAGCGCGCGCACGCTTTCGGCCACGGCGGAAGGCGCCCGCCCAAAGCCCAGCATTGCATCCAGCCGCATGGCGGCAAGCTCACGTTGCTCTTTTGCAAGCATGTAGGAATGTGCTGCGAGAATGATCTCCTCCATAGAGGCTGCATGGTATGCGAAAACAGGCACATTCATTGCGTCCGCAAGCCGCAGCATATCCGCAGGGAGCGTTTTATAAAATACGGTTTTGACGGCGATGCCCGCAATGCCGCGGCGCAGCAGCTCCCGAAATGCATCCACGATAAGCTGCGGGGCATCCTTTGCAAAAAACAGGGAGGTCAGGATAAAATCTCCTTTTTGGAATGCGGAGAAATCCATGCTGTCCGTTTCGTAATCAAGGATCGTTACATTGGTGAGCACATTGTCCAGGCCGCCTGCCCCTGCCAGAAGCTCGAACCCCGCAAGAGGATCCAACGCTAAAATTTCCCGTATCCGAACCATAGATGCACAGCCTTTCTCCATTAATTAGTCATTGTAGGTTTCTACAACCAAAGCGTAAAACAGATGGTATGACATATAAATTCACCGCATTGCGTGCATGCCTGCTACCCGGTATACTGTATTTGTGTGTTAGACGGGGTAGCCTCCTGGGAAGCTCCTGCGGCATTTTGAGGGAGATGCTGCGGGAGCTTCCATCGTCTGCCTCGAACCGCGTGGATCTACTGAAAAAGGAGGGGGAGCACCATGAAAACCACAGCGCTCAAAATCGTTAAAAAGGCAGGCCGCGCCCTGCTTGCCGATGTAATCGGAGGCGCCCTGTATGCGGCGGGCGTTTACAGTTTCGCCTCTGCGGCGGAATTTGCACCGGGCGGCATCGCAGGCCTTGCGGTCATACTGAACCACTTTACGGATCTGCCGATTGGCCTATGCACACTCGCGTTCAACGTGCCGGTGATCCTGCTTTGCTTCAAAACGCTTGGCAGAACGTTTTTCCTGCGCTCGCTGTGCACGATGGCCGTTTCTACAATCCTGCTGGACTTCGTGTTCCCGCTGCTGCCGGTTTACCACGGCGACGCACTGATGGCGGCGCTGTTCGCAGGCGCACTTTCCGGGGCAGGGCTCGCACTCATTTATGCGCAGGATTCTTCCACGGGCGGCACGGATTTCGTGATTCTTAGCCTGCGCAAGAAGATGCCGCATCTTTCCATCGGCACCATTTCACTTGTAACGGATGGCGTGGTCATCCTTCTGGGAGGGCTCGCGTTCGGCCGCATTGATGCCGTGCTTCAGGGCATCGTAATGACGGCGGTCTGCACGACGATCATCGATAAGATCACCTACCGCTTTACAGCCGGGCAAATGGTGATTATTATCACGGATAAAGGGGATGCGATCGCCCGGCGGATTGGCGAGCAGGTGGAGCGCGGCGTGACGGCAGTAGATGCCGTCGGCACCTATACGGGCGCGGCACGCCGGATGCTGCTTTGCGCATGCAGCCGTGCCGAAGCATACCGCATCCGCAGCATTGCTTACACGGAAGACAGGAACGCCCTCGTTACGTTTTGCCCGTTTGATGCAGCCTATGGGCTCGGTTTTCAGGAGCCGCCCAAAGAGGCATGAGGAATTTTTGCCACAGGGCAGGCCGCGGCTGTGCCGCCGGCCCGCCTTTCTTTATTTATACTCCCTCTTTGCGCCTTGTAATTTCGGCGATGTCCTTAAATTTGCTTACGATGTAGGAATAGCTTTTGCGGTTATGCGGCAGAAGGCAGGCGCTGCAGTCCTTGATGCCGCTTTCCGTGTAGCGGAAGTTCCCGCCGCATTTGTCTTTGAGCGCATACAGCGGGCAGTAGCAGAACAGGCAATTGAAGTCCTCAGGCGCGTTGGTTTTGTGGCACGGAAAGTACTCGCACTTCGTGTGGCTGAAGAAGGAATATTCGCATTCCTCAGGAACGGTTTTAAGCGCGTCGGTCTTAGGCATGGCTTTGTGACTCCTTTCAAAATAAACAGGCGGCTGCGGTGAAACTCCACAGTCGCCAAAAAGCGTTCCAGCGAGCCAAACGGCTCTCCATTGCCTTCTGCTTCCAAGCCCCCGTGGAGAAAGCACGCTTCATGCAGGTCTTCCGGCTTACACATCAACGCCGCCGCTTCCCTTCCCGGGCGAATTGCCCAGTGGCTTTGCAAGCGGGGCTCCGTGCTTACGGCGGCGGGACCGCGCAGGCATTTCACCTGCTTCCCTCTTAGCCGCTGCGGCAGCGCCGCGGCGGAACATGAAACAAAATCGAATTCAATGATAAATTATAGTATAGCATTCCGCAGAAGCGCAGTCAAACGGACGATTGCGCAACGAGCAGAAGCAGCGCGCGCTCAAGCGCGTCCGATGCCTTCATGCGGCCCGTGAACTGCATCGGCGCAACCGCGACAAGCGCCTTTGTGGCCGCAGCAAGGCGGGGAACCTGTGCGCTTTTGAGCCTGCGTGCGGATTCATAGACCCGGTATGCATAGCCCGGGCTGCAGGGCAGCGCCTTGATGACGGCATCCTTCGGCTGCTTTTGGTCGATGCGCCTGCGCGCCTCCAGCGTCAGCTTTGCCTTATCCCCCAGCACACGGGCAATATCCAGAGGCTTTTCACCATCCTTGAGCACCGCGCCGAGCGCGCGGAACCCGTCTTCCGGTTTTTCAGCGAGAAAGTAATCCAGCACGGAAAACACGATAAAGTCAAGATCCCGCGTTGTTACCTTGGAAATGGCCTCCCGGGTAATTTCGTTTCCATCGCCCACATAGCAGGCAAGCTTTTCAAATTCGCCCGCAAGGCGTGCGCAATCCGTTCCTGCAAGGGTGATAAAAAAGCGCGCGTTTTCCGGCAGGATCGTGACGCCGCGCCGCCTTGCAAGCTGGCCTGCCCAGCGCGCGGCTTCCGATTCGGAAAGCTCTGTGAACGCAACAACGCGGTCTTCCTTTGCAAGCGCTTTTGGGAACGCAAGCTTCATATCCGCCTCGCCGCGCAGCAGGAAAAGCAGGAGCGTTGTTTCCGGCATTTTTGGAAGATAGGCAAGAATGGCCTTTGCGTCCGAATCCTTGGGCATTGCGCGGCAGATGACCACGCGCCGCTCCGCAAAAAACGGCAGAGCATCGCAGGCGAGCGTGAGCGCGTTGGCTTCGGCGGATTCAAGCGTGTCCACGTTGAGCGGGCGCGTTGCTTCATCCATCGTTTCGAGCAGGGCGGAAACGGCGCTGTCCTTCACATATTCCTCCACCCCGTACAGCAGGTATGCGCCGGAGAGGCGGTTTTCTTTGATCAAGTTGAAAAATGCATTGCGATCCATATTGAGATTATAGCATAGATGCGCGGGGGATGTGCAATTAAAACGCCTTCGTTGCCAGAAAAACGCATGCGCCGGAAAGGCAGAGCGCTGCGCACAGCAGCTTTGTGCGCAGCGGGCGCAGGTGATATTGCGAAAGGGAGAGCATTGCGCCATAGAGCAGCAGGCACGCCGCAGGCGGCGGTGCGGAGAGCGGGAGCGTGGCGAAAGGAAGGGAGGAAAACGCTTGCGAAAGCCAGGAAAGCGCGCCGAGGACGACGCGCGCGGGCACTGCAAGAAAAAGGGCGCCGGGAAACGCCGAAAGCAGCGCTGCCGTAAGGAGTGTCAATGGCAGCGCCAGGGAAACGAGCGGCACGATAACGAAATTCGCGGGAAGCGCGTATAACGGCAGGCGTTCAAAATAATGCAGCGTGAGCGGGAGCGTGCCGAGCGTCCCTGCAAGCGAAATGGACAGGGCGGCGGAGAGCGCGCCGGGAAGCCTGCGAAGCAGGCGCTGAAACGGCCGCAGCAGAAGGGCGATGCCTGCCGTTGCGCAGAAGGAAAGCTGGAGCCCGACGGAAAACAGGCTTGCCGGAGCCGCAAGCAGGAGCACAAGCAAGGCGAGCGCAAGCGCAGAGGCCATGTCGTATCGCCGCCGCAAAAGCGGGGCGCCGAGTGCGGAAAGGGACATGACGGACGCACGTACGAGCGATGGAGGGAAGCCGGCAAGAACACAGTAGGCAAGCAGGAATGCGCCGATGAAAAGCAGGCGCAGAAAACCGTGCCGTTTCGGGAAAAGAAACGCCAATACCCCGACAAAAATCGACACATGAAGGCCGGAAAGGGCCAGGATATGCGCCACGCCCGCATCGCGGAACGCAGCATAGGCAGCCTCGGGCAGCAGTGCCTTGTCGTTCAGCAGCAGCGCGCGGGCCAGCGGTGCTTCCGTGCCGAACGCCGCATCCAGCACGGCAGCAATGCGTGTGCGCAGGGAGCAAAGTCTGTAACGAAGGTCGATGCGGTGGGCACGCACGCTTGGGGCGTTCCGGCTGTAAGCGAGCGCGGTTATGCCCATGGAAAGATAATAGGCGCGTGCATCGAAGGAACCGGCCTGCTTTTGAGGAATGCGGAGAGTGGCTTCTGATGAAATGATGTCCCCGCATTTCAGCCCTTTTGCTTTTTCGGCGGGGAAGCGGATCTGTATGCGGCCACGAACCGAATCGCCGTTGCAGGTGGCATCATACAGCGTGGCATAGGTAAAACCGCCTTCCGTTCTGGGTGCGTCCGCAATACAGCCGGTCAGCACGCACGCGCCTTCAGGGGGAGGCACAGGGAACGAAGCGAGCATGCGAAATGCGCCTGCACAGATGGAAAACAGAAGAATGCCTGCCGCAGCGCGGCGCCGGAACAGAGCGCATGCGCCACAGCAAAGGAAAAGGCACGCGGCCACAAGGGCCGGCGTGCCTTGAAGGCGGTATGCGAACAAAACGCCGAACGAAACCCCGGCCGCACAGAGCACGAGCGGCCGTGCATGAAAGCGGCGCATGGCTGCGCGCCGGGGTTCCGGATGAGTTTCCATGGATGCGGTCAGAAGGAGTATGATTCGTCCGCGCTCTTGAACGCGACAGCTTCAATTTCAACCAAACCGCCTGCGGGAAGCGCTGCAACCTGCACGCAGGAGCGGGCGGGGAAATCAGCGCCGAAATGCTGGCCGTAAATGGTGTTCACGGTGCCGAAATCCGCAAGATCCTTCACGAACACGGTGGTTTTTACCACGTCTGCCATGCTTGCGCCGGCAGCCTTGAGCACGGCTTCAAGGTTCTTGAGCGCTTGTTCTGCCTGCGCAGCAACGCCTTCTGCAAGCTTGCCGGTGGCGGGATCGATGCCGAGCTGGCCGGAGGTAAACACAATGCCCTCCATTGCAACCGCATGGCTGTACGGGCCGAGTGCGGCGGGTGCGTTTGTTGCGCTGATGATTTCTTTCATTTTAAACAAAACCCCTTTCCTGAAATTGGCTTTTAATGCAGGAACATAAATTGTTTTGGTGCTATACTGTAATGCTATCATCTGCATGCGCGAGTGTCAAGGCAATATCGTGGTTCCAAAGGAGGAACGCGTCCTCCCCGGTGTCCGTGTAATATCCCTTGCGGCGGCCTTCCCGCAGGAAGCCGAGGCCCGCATAAAGCGCCTGCGCGCCAAGGTTGGTTTCGCGCACCTCAAGCGTCATCATGGCTGCGCCGAACAGGCGCGCTGTGCGCATCATGCAGAGCATCAGCCGCCGGCCGAGTCCGCGCCTGCGGAACGCAGGGTCCACAGCAACGTTTGTGATGTGTGCTTCATCAAACAAAACCCACATGCCCGCGTATGCAATTACGCGGCCATCGCATTCGCCCACGAGATAATGGGCAACGTCATTCTTCAGCTCTCCCGCAAGCGCGGCGCGGGACCAGGGCGTGCGGAAGCAGATGCGCTCAAGCTCCGCAACGCGCTCCACATCGCCTTTTTGCATCGGGCGGAACAGCACATGCTCCGATTGTTGCAGTTCATGCATACCATTCACTTCTTTTCTTTATAAAGCCGTTCCGCCTGCGTAGGACGCAGGTAAAGCGGCATGGCTTCCCGAACCGTTTCCCCTGCAGAGAATAGCCGCCATGCGGCGTGCGCCACGGGCAGGGCTGTCAAAAGGTTCTGCTGTGGGGCGGCGAAGCGCGCGTTGGGAACAATGGAGAGGATTTCATCCCGATACGCTTCGGCGCCGTCGCCGACAAAGAGCGTCCCACGCGGGAGCGTGGGGAGAAGCTCTGCCACAATGGCGGCGGCAGGCTGCATCAGACAGGCTTGCTTGTCAAACAAGGCGGCATAGGCGTTGCCGTTGCGCGCGTCAAGCAGCGTGCAGACGGGGCCGGGTTCCTCGGAAATCCCCTCGCGCAATGCGGCGAGGGAGCTTACCGCAACAACAGGCGCGCCGCATGCGGCTGCCATCGCGTTCACAGCGCACACGCCGATGCGCACGCCCGTGAACGAACCCGGGCCGACATCCGCGGCAAATACGCCGATATCCCGGGGCGCAAGGCCGGTTTGATCGAGAAGCTCCGCCGCAAGCAGCAGAATCGTTTCCGAATGGGTCAGACCTTCGTCCCGCGTTGCCTCGGCAAGCGGCACGCCATCCTTGAGGAGCGCCGCGGAGGCTGCACGGCCGGAGGTGGAAAGCGCAAGCAGGATCATGCGGGAAAGCCCTCCAGTGTTTCAAGGATCGCTTCATAGCGCGCGCCGTATGCGGCAAGCGTAGCTGCGCGCGGCTCCATGCCGCTGCCCACAAGATGCAGCTCAAGCCGTTCGCGCGGGAGCGCCTCCGGCACATTTTCACACCATTCCATTATGATTACGCCGGCGCGGGCCAGATAATCGTCAAAGCCGATGGCGTACAGCTCGTCCGCTGAGGCGAGGCGGTATGCATCGAAATGAAACAGAGGCAACGTTCCTTCATGTTCCTGCACGATGGTGAACGTGGGGCTTGCCGCATCCGAAATGCCGAGCGCTGCGGCAAGCGCCCGTGTGAAGGTCGTTTTCCCCGCGCCGAGGCCACCGAAGAGCGCGAGAAACGCCCCTGGGAAAAGGGTTCCCGCGATGTGCGCACCAAGCGCTTCCACTCGGGGTTCAGTCAGGGATTCAAGCGTAAGCGTTCTCATAACTCAATCAAACATTCCCTCAGCAATGCATTCTTTTCGGAAATCAAGCAGCCTGTCCTCTGCGATGGCCTGCCGGATGTTTTCCATCAGCCGAAGCGAGAAGCGCAGGTTGTGCAGCGTGATGAGCTGCGCCGCAAGGATCTCCTTGCACTTTACGAGGTGGCGGATATAGGCGCGCGTGAAGCCGTTTTTGCAGGCATAGCAATCGCAGCCTTCCTCGATGGGCGTGAAATCATGCTCAAAGGAAGCGTTGCGCAGCATCCGTTTGCCCTGCCCGGTGAGGGCGAGGCCGTTTCGCGCGATGCGCGTTTGCAGAACGCAATCGAACATGTCTATCCCGCGGATCACGCCTTCCACAAGGCAGTCCGGGCTGCCCACACCCATCAGGTAGCGCGGCTTTTCCTTGGGCATGAAGGGCATCATCTCTTCCAGCATCTCATACATCAGCGGCTTCGGTTCGCCCACGGAAAGGCCGCCGATGCCATAGCCGATGAAATCCAGATCCGCAAGCGTTTTTGCGCTTTCAATGCGCATTTCGCGGAACATGCCGCCCTGCACGATGCCAAAGAGCGCCTGATCCTCCCGCGTGTGCGCGGCCTTGCAGCGGCGCGCCCAGCGGTGTGTGCGCTCCATCGCAGCGCGGGTGTAGGCTTCGTCGCTCGGATAGGGGGCGCACTCGTCAAAGGCCATTGCAATGTCCGCGCCAAGCGCCTGTTCGATCTCCATCACGCTTTCCGGCGTGAAGAAATGCTTGCGCCCATCCAAAAGGGAACGGAATTCCACGCCGTCTTCACGGATTTTGTTGCTGCCGGCAAGGCTGAAAACCTGAAAACCGCCGCTGTCGGTCAAAATCGGCTTATCCCACCGCATGAAGGCATGGAGGCCGCCCGCCTCGCGCACAAGCCTGTGACCGGGGCGCTCGAACAGGTGATAGGTGTTGGCAAGGCAGATTTGCGCACCGATTTCCGCAAGATCGCGCGGAAGCACGGCCTTCACGGTTGCCTGTGTGCCAACGGGCATATAGCACGGCGTTTCGATGACGCCGTGGGGCGTATAAAGGCGCCCGAGCCTGGCGCCGGACTGCTTGCATTCGTGGATCAGTTCATACTTAAAATACTGCATCGGAACTCCTTGGCGTTATTGGAGGAACATTGCATCGCCGAATGAAAAGAAGCGATAACGCTCCCGCACGGCATGCTCGTACACGGAAAGTATTTCTTCACGCGAGCAAAGGGCGCTCACGAGCATCAAAAGCGTTGATTCCGGCAGATGGAAGTTTGTGATGAGCGCATCCACGGCTTTGAACCGGTAGCCGGGCGTGATAAAGATATCCGTCCACCCGCTTCTTGCGTGCACGATGCCCGCATCATCCGCCACGCTTTCGAGCGTGCGGCAGGAGGTGGTGCCCACGGCCACGATCCGCCCGCCCGCAGCGCGCGCCGCATTGATGGCCGCGGCGGAGCGCTCGGTGACTTCAAAATATTCCGAGTGCATGTGGTGCTCTTCCACGGTCTCTGCGGAAACCGGCCGGAAGGTGCCGAGGCCGACATGCAGCAGCACATCCGCAATCAGCACGCCCTTTGCGCGCAATGCGTCAAGCAACGCTTCGGTAAAATGAAGCCCGGCGGTGGGTGCGGCAGCGGAACCGTTTTCCCGCGCATAAACGGTCTGATATCGCTCGCGCTCGGCGAGGCGTTCGGTGATGTACGGCGGCAGCGGCATTTCGCCCACACGGTCAAGGATTTCTTCAAACACGCCGTCATAATCGAGCCGGATTACACGGCCGCCCGCGTCCGTGGGTTCGCAGATGGTCGCGGAAAGCTCGTCGCTAATCGTATAGGTGAGGCCGGGCTTTGCGCGGCGGCCGGGGCGCACAAGACATTCCCAATGGTGCGCATCGAGTCGCTTGAGCAGCAGAAATTCCATCGTGCCGCCCGTTTCCGGGCGGTGGCCAAAGATGCGTGCCGGAATGACGCGCGTGGTATTGCGCACGAGCACATCGCCGGGGCGAAGGTGGCGAACAATGTCGGTAAACACTTCGTCCGAAATGGTGCGCGTGTCTCTGTCGTAAACCAAAAGACGGGAGGCGCTGCGTTCTTTTGCGGGCGTTTGCGCGATCAACTCCGGTGGAAGATCATAATAAAAGTCGCTTGTTTTCAACGGCCGGCTCCTTTTTATAGTGCTGTGGGCTGCGGATACAGCCCGGTTGTCTGTTACCCGCCTATTATATTGTAAAAACGGTTCCTTTGCAACACGGAGGGAAGGTTGCGGCGCGGATTGATAATAATCTGTGAACTGGCCGAAATCCGCTTGACTATCCCGCGCAAAAAAGCTAGCATAAAAGAAATACAAGCGCGAAATATGCCGCTTCGCGCCGTAGATGGATGCAGCGCGCGGCGTGCTTTGTATGGATCGGAATGTATAAATACAACGGGGATAGATCATGACGCGAAAGAAACCGCTTGCGGCCGCAGTGATTGCCGCATGCTTATTGATAACAGGGACCGGATGCACCATGCTTCCGGCAGGGAATCCTTCCATGGGGATCATTGACATTGTACCTACGCCTGCGCCGGAACTTACCTCCACGCCGAAGCCCACGCCTGCACTGCAGACGCCGCCTGTGGCCACTGCAAGTCCGGAGCCGGCTGTTACGGATGCGCTTGCTGCTGCAACGCCGGACCCTAACGTTGGCCTGCCGCCGCAGGAAACGCCGGACCCGGGCAAACCGATGGTCGCGCTGACGTTTGATGACGGCCCGAGCAAAAAGACGGAACGCATTTTGGATGTGCTGGAACAGTATGGGGCGCACGCCACGTTTTTCGTGGTTGGCATCCAACTCGAAAAATTTCCGGAGATTGTGAAGCGCGCAAGCGACTTGGGCTGTGAGATTGGCAACCACACCTATAACCACAAGAACCTGACAAAGATTTCCCCAGATGAAATGCGGGAGCAGATCAACGGTGTGAACCGGCTCGTGCTGGAGGCCACCGGCAAGGAACCCGCTTTGGTGCGGCCGCCCTATGGCGCCGGTATCAAGGATGAAACGGTGAAAGCCAATGTGGCGTATCCGCTGATTATGTGGACCATTGATACGCTTGATTGGAGCACGCGGGATACGCAAAGCACATTAGAGGCAATCCGCAAGGATATGAAAGACGGAAGCATTGTGCTGATGCATGATCTTTACGACCCGACTGCTGCCGCTGTGGAAACGATTGTGCCGGAACTGATTGAGCAGGGCTATCAGCTTGTAACGGTCAGCGAGATGTTTGCGGCAAAGGGGATTGCGTTGGAACCGGGCAAGTATTACAGAAAAGCATTTGAGTGAGCGCCGGGGCAAATTTAGATATTGCAAAATCCGTTTTGATGTTGTACAATATACTTCGACGCACAGCGGGGATGTAGCCCAGCAGGTTAGAGCGCTTCGCTCACATCGAAGAGGTCGGGGGTTCGAGCCCCTCCATCCCCACCAAAGCATCAAACAGGCCAGCAGGCCTGCTTTTTCTTTGATATGATATTCAAAGGGGCTCGAAGGGCGGAAAAGCAAACGCGCTGGTGACGCGTTTGCTCCAGTCTGTCGAGAAACCCGGGATTGTCAAGGACCGCAGCCCTTGACGTTCCATCCGGCTTCGGCGGCAAGTACGCCGAAACGGATGAAAGCCCTCAGGCTTTCGTACCTTGCGGCTTTTGCTGCCCGGGAGCGGAGCGAGAAGCAATAAGCCGTGAAAAACTCGAAAAAGTGGTCTTTTGCCGCTTTTTCGGACACGCTGAAGCGAAATCCATTGCGCTTATGCGTCCGAAGCAGGCGAAGGAACAATGGTGCGAACCCATTTGCCGCTTTTTACGAACAGATATCCGGCGATACATTTGACGATCTCCAACGCGGTACAAATGAAAAACATCGGCACAATGTGGATGCTTGTGAAGCGGGAAAGCACAAACGCAGCGGGGATGCATATGCACCAGACATAGCCGCTGTCAAACAGCATGGTGATCTTGGTTTGGCCGCCGGAACGCAGCGTGAAATAGCACGCATGGGAAAAGGCATGGAACGGCATGCTGCAAGCGCTGATGACAAGGAAGGAAGCTGCAAGCGCTTTTACTTCAGCTGTGGTGTTGTATAGTTCGGGAATCAGGCCGGAGGCGGCGGCAAGCAGCCCGCCGAGCACGAAACAGGTCATAACGCTGAAGGCGATCATCTTCCTGTCGGTATCGCGCGCTTCCTCCGCTTTGCCCGCGCCAAGCAGGTTGCCCACTACGATGCCGATGGAGGAACCGAGCGACATAAACACCACGTTGAACAACTGGGACACCGTGCTGCAAATGTTTACGGCGGCAATCGCGGCAAGGCCGCGCGTGGAATAACATTGGTTCAGGAGCGACATGCCCATGGACCAAAGCGCCTCGTTAAGCAGCAGCGGCATGCCTTTCTGCACAATGTGCACAGTGAGTGCGCGCGGCACGCGCAGCGAGCGGTATGCGCCCAGGAAGAAGGGGGTGCGCTCTGGATGTGCATGGGACCAAAAGACAATGAGCGCAAGTTCTACAAAACGGGAAATCACCGTTGCGATGGCAGCACCGGCAGCGCCCAACGCCGGCAGGCCGAACTTGCCGAAGATAAGCAGGTAATTCAACACAAGGTTTGTTATAACCGCAGCGATACTTGCGACCATCGGACGAACGGTTTCGCCCGTTTCGCGCAGCGTTGAGGCATATGCTTGGGAAAGCGCATACGGCACGAGGCCCCACAGCATCACCCGGGTATAATCCAGACCATAGGCGAGCGTCAGCGCTAGGTCGCCCTCTGCGCTTCCTTCATGCAGGAACAGGCTGATGAGCGGTTCACTCCAGAAGCCGAGCGCAAAAAGGCACACGGTACAAACGGTGATACAGACGATCAGCTTAAACCGAAATACGTTGCGGATGCCGTCCACATCCCGCTTCCCGGCAAATTGCGCGCCGAAAATGCCTGCTCCCGACAGGCCCCCGAAAATGCACAGATTGAAAATAAAGATGAGTTGGTTGGCGATGGCCACCCCCGACATCTGTTCCGTGCCAAGGCGGCCGACCATCAGGTTATCAAGCACGCCGACAAATTGCGTGATGCCGTTTTGAATCATGACCGGCACAGCGATTGCAAGCACAGCGCGGTAAAAGCTTTTTGTTCCAATCAGGGAGCGTAATTTCATGATATACTTCCGTTCATAAATTAAAGTAACTTAATAAAATATATTACCATAAACCAAACCAAAATGCATCTGCGGTTTTCAAAGAACATCTTGCCAAGATGCATCATCTGCATTATAATAAATAATGCAAAATACGAGGTGCCGCACCGGCGGCCAAAGGAGGGCACATGCTTGCATTTGAGAACTTTTCCAAAACCTATCCCGGTGGGAAACGGGCAGTAGACAGGCTTTCCCTCAGCGTTGATGCGGGGGACATTTACGGTTTTATCGGCCATAACGGCGCGGGAAAGACGACCGCGATCCGCGCGGCAGTCGGCGCATTGGGCTTTGAGGAAGGGGAAATCCGCATCGGCGGCATGTCTGTGCGGGAAGAGCCGGTGGCCTGCAAAGCAATTACAGCCTACATCCCGGACAATCCGGAGCTGTACGATTATCTGACGGGCATGCAATACATCAATTTCATTGCGGACGTGTTCGGCGTTGCGGAGGCTGAGCGGCAGCAACGTATCGCGCGCTATGCCACGGCATTTGAGATGGAGGAAAGCCTTGGTGGGCTGATCGGCTCGTATTCCCACGGCATGAAGCAGAAAACGGCGCTCATTGCGGCGCTTGTGCATGCGCCGAAGCTGCTGATTTTGGATGAACCCTTTGTAGGCCTTGACCCGAAGGCTTCGCATACGCTTAAGGGCATGATGCGGGAACTTTGCGATGCGGGCGCGGCAATTTTCTTCTCCACGCATGTGCTGGAGGTGGCGGAAAAGCTCTGCAATAAAATTGCGATCATCAAAAACGGCCGTCTTGTGGCAGCGGGTGAAACGGGAACCGTCAAGGGCGATCATTCCCTTGAGGATGTGTTTATGGAGTTGATCGACGCATGAAAAAGCTTTTGTACCTTCTCCGGGTAGATGCGCTCGGCGTGTTGGGCGTGAACCGCCTGCGCCACGGCAGCGATCCCGCTCAAAAGCGCAAGGCTGTGGGCGGACTCGTGTTGGCTGCTTTTGTGGCCGTGTGCCTTGGAGGGACGGCGTTCCTGTATTTTTATATGATGGCGGGCGCGTTTGCAGCGCTGGGTGTGCCCGAACTGATCCTTGGCATCGCCGCCGTTGCCGGTGCGCTGGTGACGGTTATAACGAGCTTTGTGAGCGCTCCGAATGTGCTCTTTACCTTCCGGGATTTTGATCAGGTGTTTTCGCTGCCCATTCCGGTGCGGACGATCGCGCTCAGCAGGCTGCTGAAACTCATGCTGCGCAACCTGCTGTTCCAGGGCGCAGTGCTCGTGCCGGCGGCGGTTGCATATGGACTGCATGCGGATGTGGGGGCTGCTTTTGTGCTGCGCTGCATTCTGTTGGCGTTTCTCTCTCCGCTTTTGCCCATCACCATCGCCGCCGCGCTGGGGACGCTCGTGGCCAAGATAGGGTCGTCGTTCCGCCGCACGAACGGCGTGCGCATTGCGCTTTCCCTTGTGCTGGTGCTTGCGGCGATGGCGCTTTCCTTCAACATGCAGCCCATCATCGAAGGGTTTGAAGACATCGGCGTGCAGCTTGCGGAAAGCCTTTATAAGGCGTACCCGCTGGCACGCTGGTTTGCGGAGGCGGCTTTGGGTGATGGAAGCGCGTTTGTGCTGTTCACCTTGGCAAGCATCCTGCCGTTCGTACTGTTTGCGTGGCTTGCAGCACGCTATATGCGCCCGCTGCATGCGGTTCTGACGGCAGGCACAACACAAAAACGCGAAGCGGGGGCGGTTCGCGTTGCATCCATGCGCCATGCGCTGTTCCTGCGGGAGGTGCGGCGGTACCTGGCCTCAACGATCTATGTTACAAATACGGCAGTAGGGCCGCTGCTGTTGCTTGCCGCGGGCGTGGCGCTCCTGTTTGTGGATTTGGGAAGCGTTGCGCAGGAAATGGGTGTGCCCATCCCGGCGCTCGCCCCTATGGTGCCGTATCTTGCAGCGTGGATGCTTGGCATGAGCACGACGACGGCATCCTCCATCTCGCTCGAAGGGAAGGGGATTGACCAACTCAAAGTGCTGCCCGTTTCCGCAATGTCCGTTTTCCGCGCAAAGCTCTCGCTGCACCTTGCCCTTACGCTGCCTGCGCAGGCGGTCGCGGCCACGCTGTTTACCGTAGCGCTCCGGCCGGCCTTCTCCGAAGCTGTGCTGCTCTATGCTCTACCTGCCGCATTTGCTGTGCTTGCGGGCCTTGCAGGGCTTTGGATCAACCTTGCGCACCCAAAGTTTGATTGGAAAAGCGAGACGGAGGTCGTCAAGCAAGGGCTTCCAACGTTCCTTACCGTGTTTGGTTCCATGCTGTTTGCGGGCGTACCGCTCGTGCTTACGCTGACGGGTGTGGCGGACGCGGCCCTTGTGGCATATCTGTTCCTCGCGCTTTGCATCGCAGGCTCGCTTCTGCTTTGGAGAAGCCTTTGCGGTAAAGGCGCGCGGCACTTCGCCGCGCTGTAGCAATTCAGCGTCCGGCTGCCTGCTGCGGGACCTCAAAATAACGGCGGAAGGGGAGCGCGTCCGCGAATTCCCAGCGCGCTTCCATCCGTTTTCCGAGCAGGCCGATCAACGCGCCGTTGCAGAGCGCGCAAAGGATCGTTCCCCACTTCACGCCCTCAAATTTCCAAAGGCCGAAGAACACAAAGGAGAGCACAACGCCAAGCAGACAGCTCACGCAATCGTACAGGGTTTTGAATTTGTGGATGTCGATGCAGAACCGCGCGGAAACTTCTTTCACGAAAAGTTCGTAGGCCTCCGGCGCAAGATAGGTATGGAACATAAACGCTACGCCGAGGGAGCAGAGCAGTGCGCCGGCAACAAAGAAGCCGATGCGCCAGGGAATCGTTGCCGGCGGGAGCAGGCCCACAAGCGCCATGCAGCCATCCAGCGCGAAGCCGTAAAGCACGGCCGTGAAAAACGAGAACAGGTAAGAAAGGCGGAAGCGCCGGAGCAGGGCGGCCATAAGGAGAAGGACGATGGCCTGCAGCGTGTATTCCATCATGCCGAACGTCACGAATTCCCAGGTTGCGGAAAGCTTCAAATAAAGCACATAGGCGGGCGCTACCACCATGGACATTCCAAAATCCGCCCGTTCCATAAAGGCGGTGCCAAGCGCGATGGCAAGGATGCCGAAGAGATAGGCGAGTTCCGTGTAAAACAGCCGTTTTTTCATCAAAATAAAACGCTCCTGAAGCAGAAAGATAGCTTTTCCCGTTTGATGCTGAAACAGGAAAAGCTGTTTTTAATCAGTATAACATGAATTTCATGAAAGAGGAAAAGGAAATCTTGAAAGCATGCTGTGAACGCTTGCGCTGCGGTGGAAAAAAACGTATACTGTATTTCGTATTTGATGCTGCTGCATTTGCAAATTTACTATAATTTTAGGGAGCGTAAAACCGATGGACTATGCAAAGGAATCCCTGCGCCTGCATGAGGAATGGGGCGGCAAAATCGAGGTGATTGCCACCGTGCCGGTCAAGACCAAAGAAGACCTTTCTCTGGCCTATACGCCCGGTGTGGCGCAGCCTTGCCTTGAAATTCAAAAGGATGTGAACAAAAGCTACGAACTGACCCGCAGGCACAATATGTGCCTCGTGGTGACGGACGGCACGGCGGTGCTGGGCCTTGGCGACATCGGCCCGGAAGCGGGCATGCCCGTAATGGAGGGCAAATGCGTGCTCTTCAAGGCGTTTGGAGATGTGGATGCGTTTCCGCTTTGCGTGAAAAGCAAGGATGTAGATGAGATCGTGAACACGATTTACATGATCTCCGGCTCCTTTGGAGGCGTGAATCTGGAGGATATCGCAGCGCCCCGCTGCTTTGAGATTGAGCGCAAGCTGAAAGAAAAGTGCGACATCCCGATTTTCCATGACGACCAGCACGGCACGGCCGTCATCACGCTGGCGGGGCTTGTGAACGCGCTGCGCCTTGTGGGAAAAAAGAAAGAAGAAGTGAAGATTGTAGTGAACGGCGCGGGCGCGGCGGCGATCTCCATCACCCGGCTGCTGCTGGACGATGGCTTTAAAAACATCACCCTGTGCGACCGGAAGGGCGCAATCTATGAAGGCCGTGCAGAAGGCATGAACCCGTTTAAAGAAGAAATGGCGCGCGTCACGAACCGTGCAAAGCAGAAAGGCACGCTCGCGGATGTGCTTTGCGGTGCGGACGTATTCATCGGCGTGAGCGCGCCGGGCGCCGTCACAACGGAAATGGTAAAAACCATGGCGAAGGATGCGGTCCTGTTTGCCTGTGCGAACCCCACGCCGGAAATTTTCCCGGAGGAAGCAAAGGCAGGCGGCGCGCGCGTGATTGCCACCGGCCGGAGCGATTTTCCGAACCAGGTGAACAACGTGCTTGCGTTCCCCGGCATCTTCCGCGGCACGTTTGATGTGCGGGCAAGCGACATCAACGATGAGATGAAGCGCGCGGCAGCCTATGCCATTGCGGGGCTGATCGGCGAGGACGAACTGAATGAGGATTACATTCTGCCTGCGGCGTTTGATCCGCGCGTGGGCAAGGCCGTAGCGGAGGCTGTGGCGGAAGCTGCGCGCAGGAGCGGCGTTGCGCGCATCTAAAACGGATTGTGAAGCAAGGTTCCCCTTCCCGTTTCGGGAAGGGGAATTTATGTTTTTGCGGCAAAACGGCCGCTTGCCATGTTTTTGCCGCAATCCGTTCTGCTTTTGATGAATTTCCATCACAAATCCCCCAAAAAATGTGGATAGAATAGCACATGTAAAAACCAGGTTAAATCCTGCAAGGAGGGGTGCCTATGGCCGAAAATTTTCGGCATGAGCTCAAATTTACCATCAATGCGGGTGACGTCCTGACGCTCTGTTCCCGCCTCAGCGCATGCATGGCGCGGGACTGCCACAACGGCGGCACGTATGCGATCCGCAGCCTGTATTTCGACAACCTGTATGATAAGGCGCTCAATGAAAAGCTTGACGGCGTGGATGGCCGCGAAAAATTCCGCATCCGATGCTACAACGGGGAGGATGCGCTGATCCGTATGGAAAAGAAAATGAAACAAAACGGGCTTTGCAGAAAGCTTCAAGCAGAGCTTTCCCGCGCGGAGGCGGAACGGATCCTCGCCGGGGATACGGCATGGATGCGGGATGCGGCGGAGCGCCCGCTTTTGCAGGAGTTTTACTGCAAGCAGCGCAGCGAGCTGCTCTGCCCGAAAACGCTCGTGGATTATCAACGGCGAGCCTTTGTTGAACCGCTTGGCAATGTGCGCGTCACGCTTGATACGGGCATCCGAAGCGGCGTTTACAACCGGGATTTCTTCGATCCGGCAGCGCCGACGCTTGCTGTGAGCCCGCTTTGCGTGCTGGAAGTCAAGTACGATGCGTTCCTGCCCGCACATGTGGCGGCGGCGGTTCAGCTTTCAGGGCGCATGGCAGGGGCGTTTTCCAAATACGCAGCATGCCGTATCTACGGCTGACGGTACAAAACAAACAGGAAAGGAATGAAACCATGACCTTCAACGACATCTTCAAATCCAGCTTTTTGGAGGAAATCGCTTCCTTCAGCATCCTCGATATGGTAATTGCGCTTGCGCTTGCATTTGCGATGGGCCTGTTCATCAATTTTATTTATCGAAAAACTTTCCGCGGCGTAATGTTCAGCAAAACCTTTGGCGTGGCGCTTATGGCGCTCACGATGATTACAACGCTTGTGATCCTCGCCGTTACGAGCAACGTTGTGCTTTCCCTTGGCATGGTGGGCGCGCTGTCCATCGTGCGCTTCCGCACGGCAATCAAGGAACCGCTCGACATCGCGTTTCTCTTTTGGAGCATTGCGGTGGGCATCGTGCTTGGCGCGGGGCTGATCCCGCTTGCCGTATTCGGTTCCATTGTGATAGGCGGTATGCTGCTGCTTTTTGCAAAGCGCAGGGGGGCGGATGCGCCGTATCTTCTTGTGCTGCGCTGCCGGAATGAGGCGGCCGAGCAGGCTGCTGCCGCAGCTTTGGCGGGGCAGGTAAAACGCAGCGCGGTGAAATCCAAAACCGTAACGGACGCGGGCATTGAACTTACGCTTGAAGTCGCCCTGAGCAGCGAGGCAACTTCGTTCGTGAATGCGCTCAATTCCATTGAAGGCGTTGAAAGCGCTTCGCTTGTCAGCTATAACGGGGATTATACTGCATGAAATCATCAAAGGCATTCAATGCAGCGGTTGCGGCGGCGCTTGTAGCCGCCGTGGCGCTCACCGCGTGCCTGATGGCGTTTCCGCAGCTGCTCGGCGGCCAAAGCAGCGCCGTCGCGGAAACGTATGAAGAAAAGGTATTTGGCACGGGAGGCGTGCTTTCAGTTGAAATCTCCGTGAAAGAAAGCGATTGGGAAACCATGCTTGCCAACGCCACTGCGGAGGAGTATATCGTCTGTGATGTTACTGTGGATGGTTACACCGTTTCCACGGCGGGAATCCGCTGCAAGGGGAATTCCAGCCTTTCTTCCGTGTTTTCCAGCGATTCGGAGCGTTACAGCTTCAAGGTGGAATTTGATCACTACGATTCCTCGCGCTCGCTGTATGGCCTTGATAAACTCGCTCTGAACGATTGCTATGCGGATGCAACCTACATGAAGGAATACCTTTCTTACGAAATGTTCCGCTCCCTCGGCATTGCAACGCCGCTTTGTGCATTCGCAAATATCATCGTAAACGGCGAGCCCTGGGGGCTGTACCTTGCGGTGGAGTGCATTGAAGAAAGCTTTGTGCTGCGCAATTATGGCGTGACGAATGCGAATTTATATAAGCCCGAGGGCGATGATATGGGCCGCGGCGGTAACTTTGGGGGCGGTATGGGCGGCTTTGACTTCAGCAGTGCTGCGGAGCGGTTAGACGGAAATGCGGAGCTGCCGGAAGGAATGGAGCTGCCGGAAGGAATGGAGGTGCCGGAAGGAATGGAGGTGCCGGATGGTGCGGAAACGCAGGGGGGAGGCCCGGACGGCATGCAGGCCCCCGGCAACTTTGGAGCTTCCGGGACAGAGAGCGGCGGTGCGGCCGAACGGCCCGAGAAACCCGGCGGTATGCAGCAGACACCGGGCGCAGGCGCGGGAGAGATCCCGGGCGGCATGAGCACAACGGGTGGTGGAAGCGACCTTGTTTATACGGATGATGCGCTCGAAAGCTATCCGGACATCTTTGACGCACAGGTGTTTGGGGATGAAAGCAACGCAGCGCACAGGCGTGTTGTAGCGGCGCTGAAAAACCTTCAGGAAGGCAAGCTGGAGGAAGCCATTGACATGGACGAAGTCGCCCGGTATTTTGCGGTCAACACTGTGCTGGTGAACCTTGACCATTACACGGGTTCCTTTAAACACAACTACTATCTGTTGGAGAAGGATGGCATCCTTTCCATGCTTCCATGGGATTACAACCTGGCCTTCGGCGGGTTTGGGCCAAACGATGCACAAAGCGCTGTGAATTTCCCGATTGACACACCGGTTTCCGGCACTGCGCTTGAAGACCGGCCGATGATCGGCGCGCTCCTTGCAGATGACGAAGGCCTTGCGCTCTACCACAGCTACATTGCGCAGATCGTGGAAGAATGGTTTGAGTCGGGCATTCTCATGAAGACCATTGAGGATGTCGCTGCTTTGATTGCACCTTATGTGCAGGAAGATGCCACCGCATTCTATACCTTTGACGAATTTACAGCAGCAGTTGAAGCGCTCGAAACCTTTGTTGCGCTGCGCGGCGAGAGCCTGCGCGGCCAGCTTGGCGGCAGCATTCCCACAACGGAGGAGGGGCAGGCGGCGCAGCCTGATGCGCTCGTCGGTGCAGAAAGCCTTTCCATGAGCGACATGGGCAGCCAAGGGGGTGGGCAGAATGGCGGCGGACGCGGACAGGGCGGCTTAGCCGAAAACGGCGAAGTCCCCGGCGCGGAAGCGCAGGAGCGCCCGGCACAGCAAGCCCCCGCAACATAACATTGGTTGATTTCTCAGATTTGAATGCAGAAAAGGTGAAAGGCTCGGAATATTCCGGGCCTTTCACATGCAAACTTGAAAAAACTATGCGAATTTAAAGTAAGAAAAAAATTCCAATGATGTAACGAATACGTAAATAAACAAAAGGAATTGACGCAAAAACCGGAGCTTGTGCTATAATGCCGAAAACGCTTGAAAGGAGAAACACGAATGAAACGAACAAAACGCGCTTTGGCGCTTCTGTGTCTTGCACTTGCGTTGACCCTGCTTATGGGTACGGCATATGCTGCATCGCCGCTTCTCCGGCGCGGCAGCCGCGGCGCGGATGTGAAACAATTGCAGGGCAACCTGATTTACCTTGGTTATTTAAACGATGTGGCGGACGGCATCTTCGGCGCGAAAACGGAGGCCGCGGTACGCCGTTACCAGAGCCGGAACGGCCTTGCTGCGGATGGCATCGTAGGCGCCCAAACGCGGGCGAAACTCACAAAGGAAGTGCTGCTGCTCAATCAAATTCTGGATACGGCAAGGTCGTATTTGGGGCTTGCCTACCAATCGGGCGGAACCTCTCCGCAAACGGGGTTTGACTGTTCGGGGTTTACGCAATATGTATTCGCCCGAGCGGGGATCAGCATTCCGCGCGTGAGCCGCGACCAGGCCAGTGCGGGTGTGGCAGTTCCGTATAGCCAGTTGCGGCCCGGCGACCTCGTATGCTTCAATTCACCGGTAAGCCATGTTGGCATTTATCTGGGCGGTGGGAAATTTATCCATTCCCCCAAGCCGGGCGACCGTGTGAAAATTACGGAACTGAAATACATGGATTTAACTGCGATCCGCCGCTTTACCGGTGTGCTTGTGGTGTAACAAATGCGCGCGCCTTCCTACGTTTGAAAACACAGGAGGGCGCCGTTATGCTTGCTTTTTCCGGAGTTTGGACGGGCTTTTCATGGGCACCGTGCGGAAAGAGGCCCGCTGCGTGACATCAAATTCCCGCGTGCCCCCAGCAGCCGATGGTGCCAAAAAAAGTTAACAAAATGTAAACGCCATTTTTTTCAGCGAAAAAGTCTTGTAATTTATATAAACATATAATACTCTAACGATATGAAACGATATACTTGCGCATTCCTGATCTGCCTGTTGGTTTTGTCGGCATGGGCGAGCCCCGCAGCCACATTTGCCGAGTGGGGGACGCAGGCTGAGGATGGGGGAGACGATGCCGTTTATGATCCGTTTGCGCACTTGGGAGAAGATGGTGTGCGGCCGGAGGAGGCGCACCGCTATTCGGAGGATACGGCATACGCTATTTCGCCATTTTCACTGCAAAGCGGGCTGGATTATCGCTATGTCCGCGTGATGCTCACAACGGATCATTCTGCTGCCGCGGTCAATTTCCATGGGAGCTATGCCCTGTGTGATGCCGCGGACAACCCAATCTTCCGCATTGCGCCTGAAACGGACTATTTTCTGAGCGCCAACGCGGCGGAGGGTATGCTTGAGGTGCGAAGCGCCGGAGGCGAGCTGCTTTACAGCGCGGCGGCGTTCTATTTCAAAGAATATGCCCCGGCTGAGGGCGAAGACAGAAACTATTTTAAGGTTTATGACGTAAACGGAACGGATAACTGCTACCTTGGCGAACTCAACTGCTGGTATGCGGAAGCCGAGGACGGCCTTGAAACGGCTGCAACGGGCCTTTTCCTTGTAAACCGCGTCTACATTGAGGATTATCTTGTCGGCGTACTGCCCTTTGAAATCGGCGACGATGCGCCGGCGGAAGCGCTCAAAGCGCAGGCTGTCGTTGCGCGCAATTACGCTGTGCGCAGCATCCGATCCACAAATATCTTCGACGTTTACGATACGAGCCGCAGCCAGGTTTACCGCGGCATTCCCTCCAATGCGCCAAACACCCCGCAAGCGGTGAAGGCGACGGCAGGGCAGGTGCTTTTTTACAACGGTTCGCCCATTAAGGCATATTTTTCCGCCAGCAACGGCGGCTATACGGAAGCCGCCAACAACCAGTGGACGAACGAGAATGATTCCGGCCCCGACGTCGTGAAGGAAGATCCGTATGACCTTGCATACGCGAGCACGCATTCTTACAATTCCGGCAGAAACCCTTATCTTGAAACGGTAACAATTCCCAAACAGCCCGCGGGGGATGAAGCGGCGGTGCAGGCGCTTGTGAACAACGCGCTGTTGCCTGCGCTTGCGGAATACCCGGCCTTAACGGCGGCGGAGCTTCGCGTTTCCGGCATCACGATGGCTGTGAACAACAGTTGCACAAGCGACGCATGCAGGCGGCACCATGTCACGGAACCTACATGCTCCCACTTTTGCGGCATCGACGTAACCTTCACCGGCACGGTTCTTGCAAACGGGGCGGACCGTCTGACGGATGTGCCCTTTGAGGAGATAGCACACATTGCGGATACCGACCTGTACGTCAACCCGGCAAGCGGCAAGCCCTACGGCTTTTTTATGAACAGCGAGCTAGGGAAATACTGGCTGCTGGAGGATGCAGCCGGGGAAAACTACATCATCCGCCATGCGCGTTACGGCCATGGCGTTGGCCTGAGCCAGGTCGGCGCGATCGAAATGGCAGAAACCCACAAATGGACCTGCGATGCGATCCTTGGGTTTTATTTTGAAGGCTGTCAACTGATGGCGCACAGCGGCATTGCCGCGCCGGACACGTTGGCCGAGCTGCCTGCGGCGGGCGAATATCAAAAAGATTACCGCGTGCTGTCGCATGACGCTTATGTTTACGCGCGCGCAAATGAAACCTCTATCGTGCGCGGCGTACTCCGTGCAGGGGAATGCGTGGAGGCGCTTGCGGCAAACGATACGTTTACAAAGATCACCTACGGCGAAGATGCGGGCTACATTAAGAATGCAGCATGCGAAACACCTGCTTACACCAAGGTGCAGATCATCAATCTGAAAAGCTATTGTCAGGTGCGCAAAGGGCCGGGAACACAATACGATAGCCTTGGACAGGCATGCCTCAACGAGGTTTACCCGCTTGTGCAGGCAAATGAAGAGACCGGTTGGCATAAAATCATGTATAACGGGAAGCCAGGCTACGTATTCTGCAAATATGCACGGCTGCTCACGCCTGCTGCCGCCGGAGAGGAAGCCGCGATACCGGCCTATCGCGTGAGCGTGCCGGTGCCGGAGGGCTATGCCGACACAACATTGTGGATCGACGGCGTGCAGCACAACGGAACGCTGCGTGATGGCATGCTGGTTGCGGAAGCATATACCGGGACGGCAACCAATGCGGTGCTCTATCGGTATGATGGAACCGTCCCCGTGGGCATGGCGGTATGGAAGCTCACGCTTGCGGAAACGGAGGGCGCATATGCGGCAGAACGCGTCGGCGGCTTTGACGACCTGCTTTCCTACCATGGCTTCTCCGTGCGCATCCGCGGAAACAGCGGCATCCGCTTTAAGAGCGGCATTGCAAAGGCAACGCGCAAGGCGCTGTTGAACGAGGGCATCGCGGGATACAAGCTTGTGGAATACGGCACGCTTGTGTTTACGGATGCGGCCCGAGAACCGTACTATCCGTTTGTGCGCGGCAGCGGGCTGACCGTTTCCGGACGCGCTTACTGGACGGAAAACGGTGTGCTGAACGACCGGGTGGTGGAGACGGTCAATGAACGGCTGCGGTTCGCCTCTGTGTTGATTGACATCCCGGATGAACGGCTGGCGGAGGATTTTCCATTCCGAGCCTACATCCTACTTTCAAACGGATCGGATACGCTCACGCTGTACGGCCCGCCCAGGCGGAGCAGCATTTACAACATAGCGAAAATCCATATGGAAAGAGGCGACTATGCCGCTGACTCTGAGGAAGGAATCTTCCTCAATCGCATCATCGATTATGTGGAAAACGGACAGGGATGAAGCATCGGAAGGATGGGGAATATGATCAGAAAACGGAAAACCTATAACCAGATTATACTTGTGATGGGAATCGTGATTGCACTTTTGATCGCTGCGCTCATTTTTGCACTGAGCACGCGCGGCGCCGGAGCGGGCAATACGCCGGCTGAGCTCACGGTGTACGACGATCCAAACGATGCACTGCCGCCCGTGCGTTTCAACGCGGGCATGGTGGAATATGAGGCGGAAGGCGGCGCATGGCTGCCGCTCACTTCGCTGGAGGCGCTGTTCGCCGCGCTGCCCGAGCCCACGCCGGAACTTACGCCCACAGCGGCGCCCGCGCCGACTGAGACCCCTGCGGATTCCGGAACGCCTGCGCCTTCGGAAACCCCGCAGCCGGAGGAGACGCCGACGCCAACGGAAAAACCGAAGGAAACGGCGAAACCAACAGCCAAACCCACTGCAAAGCCAACGACTAAACCGACAGCGAAGCCCACGGCCAAACCCACGGTGAAACCGACGCCGCGTCCGGAAACGCCTGCGCCATCCACACCGAAACCATCTACACCGCGTCCAGAAACGCCTGCGCCATCCACACCGAAACCATCTACACCGCGTCCGGAAACGCCTGCACCATCCACGCCGAAACCAGAACCGACGCCGACGCCATCCGGCGGAGGCGGAGAAGGAGAGGACATCCCGCTGCCCACGCCAGCACCTACGGACGACTGGGGAGGCGACGTTATGGTGTAGCATGAAACATTGACCTGCACTTTGCCCCGCGCCTGCATGCGCGGGGCGTGTTTTTTCCCGCAAGATGCATATGAAAAAACGGGCGATGGCGCACAACAGGCATAAATGCGCGCGCGCCTTCCTATGTATGGAAACACAGGAGGGCGCCGGTATGCTTACTTTTTCCGATTTTTTGAACCAGATGGCCGCGAACCCCGTGTTTGCAGTCACGGCTGCGCTGACGCTTGCGGTGATTTTCGTAAACGGGTGGACGGATGCGCCGAATGCCATTGCCACCTGCGTCGCTACGGGCGCGATGGAAATGAATGCAGCCATCGGAATGGCAGCCGTTTGCAACCTTGCGGGCGTGTTGGTGATGGCGCGCCTGTGCCCCGCAGTCACAGCCTCCATCTGCAATATGGCGGAGTTCGGTACGGATGCCCGCGCTGCGGCCATAGCATTGTGCGCGGCGCTGTTTTCAATCGTAACCTGGGCGGTAGGGGCATGGCGCTTCGGCATCCCAACGAGCGAAAGCCACGCACTCATTGCTGGAATAACGGGAGCGGCCGTAGCGCTTATGGGGGATTTTTCCGGTGTGGATGGTGCGCAATGGCAAAAGGTGGTATGGGGGCTTTTCATCTCCGGAGTGATGGGCTTCGCGTTGGGCGCAGCGGCACAGTGGCTGACAAAGCGGCTTCTGCACCAAGCGCCGCAGGGCTTTTTTCGGCAGGCACAGCGGGCTGCCGCGGCGGGCGCCGCGTTTTTGCATGGCGCGCAGGATGGGCAAAAGTTCATTGGCGTTTTGCTGCTGGGCCGCGCCTTTGCCATGGGGCAAACCGGTGTGACATCCATTCAGCCGCCGCTTTGGCTGATGCTGCTTTCGGCTGCGGCGATGGGGCTTGGCACGGCGATGGGCGGGCGGCGCATCATCCGCAAAATGGGATACGGTCTGGTGCGGCTTTCCCCCCGGCAGGGCTTTGCAACGGACCTTGCGGCTTCGCTCTGCCTGCTGCTGCCGACGGTTTTTGGCGTTCCGGTAAGCACGACGCACACCAAGACTGCGGCAATTCTCGGCGTGGGTGCAGCAAGCCCGGAAAGCCATGTCCATTGGCACACTGCCCGCGAAATGCTTTTCGCCTGGCTGTGCACATTCCCCGGCTGCGGGCTGATCGGTTTTTTGACGGCACGGTTGTTCCTGCATTTGCTGTAACGCTGCCTTGGCAATTTGGAATAATATGAATAGAAAACCGGGAAATATGTATATAGAAATTGTACATTTATTATGATATAATCAAATTTACGGCCTGAAAGGGGTGCCGCCATTAAGCGGCATTGCGCTCCCCTGAAAGCAGGCGATTCTTCAAGTAAAGGATAGATACCCTGTGGAAACGATTCAACGAGAGAACAAAATGGGCGTGCAGCCCATTCCATCGCTTCTGATCAAAATGTCGCTGCCGATGATGGCCTCCATGCTTGTGATGGCGCTTTACAACATCGTGGACAGCATCTTCGTATCGCGCATCAGCGAAAATGCGCTCACTGCCGTTTCGCTGGTGTACCCGTTCCAAATGCTGTTCATCTCCGTGGCGGTCGGCACCGGCGTGGGCGTAAACTCACTCATCGCGCGCAGGCTCGGCGAACGCCGGCAGGCGGATGCGGATACGGCAGCATCTACAGGCCAATTCCTCGCGCTGGTGAGCGCGCTTGTGTTTATGTTCGTGTATGCGGTGTTCCCGCGGCAGCTCCTTGCTTCCTTTGCGGACGATGCGGAAATTCTGGATCTTGCAACGACATATCTCAGGCTTTGCGGCGGGCTTTGCGGCTTTGCGATTTTCGCCACCATGGCGGAAAAGACCATTCAGGCTACGGGCGATACCATTCGTCCCATGCTCATTCAGCTTGCGGGCGCAATCTTCAACATTGTGTTTGACCCGATCCTTATTTTCGGGTACTTCGGCTTTCCGGCCATGGGCGTTGCGGGCGCTGCGATTGCTACCGTTGGCGGACAAGCTGTTTCCATGGTGCTCGGGTTCGTTTTCCTGTTCCGCAAGGGCAACCTTGTAACCATTCGCCTGAAAGGCTTCCGCCCGCAGTGGAGCGTTGTTGCAGACTCCTACCGCGTAGGGCTTCCTTCCATTGTGATGCAGGCAATCGGTTCCGTTACTACGTTTGCGCTTAACAAAATCCTGTATCTGTTTACACCCACGGCTGTGAGCGTGCTCGGCGTATACTTTAAGCTGCAATCCTTTGTATTCATGCCGGTATTCGGCCTTAACAGCGGCGCAATGCCCATCATGGGCTATAATTTCGGCGCGCGCAACAAAAAGCGCCTGATGCAGACGCTCAAGTGCGGGGCATTGTATGCACTTGCGATCATGACCATTGGCCTGTTGGTGTTCCAACTCTTCCCGGATGTGCTTCTTGCGCTGTTTGATGCTTCCGACCATATGATGCAGATTGGCGTGCGCGCGCTGCGCACCATCAGCTTCTGCTTCCCGTTTGCGGCGATTGGCATCATGCTTTCCACGCTGTTCCAGGCCGTCGGCCAGGGCGTGAACAGCATGATCATGTCGCTCTGCCGGCAGATTATCGTGCTGATTCCGGCTGCGTTTTTCCTCGCGATGGAGTGGGGGCTTGACGCCGTCTGGTACGCGTTCCTGATTGCGGAGGGAGTTTCGCTTTTCGTGTGCATTATGCTGCTCCGCCGTACCTATACGCGCTATATTGAACCGTTGGGTGCAGATGCGGAGGCGGAGGCATGAGTGAGGAGAAGCGCTCCCCCGGCCTGGGCGTTGGCCTGATGCTTGTGTGCGCGGTGCTTTGGAGCACGGCGGGGCTGTTCATCAAAAGCGTGCCGTGGAATTCCATGGTGCTTGCAGGCTGGCGCGGTCTTGCTGCAACGCTGACGCTTTGGCTGTTTATGCGCAAAATGCATTACAGGGTACGCATAGATATGCGGACGGTGCTCATCGGCCTTTGCGTGAGCGGTACTTCCATTCTGTTTCTCATTGCAAATCGGTTGACCACGGCGGCAAACGCCATCGTGTTGCAATATACGTCCCCGGTGTTTCTTGTGGTGCTTTCCATGCTGATCTTCCGGCGGCGTTACCGCGCTGCGGATTATGTTACGGTAATCATAACAGTCTGCGGCATTGCGCTGTTTTTCTTTGACCAACTCACGCCCGGCGGCATGCTTGGCAACATCCTTGCGCTCATTGACGGTGTTACGATGGGCGGCGTGTATTTGTTCACCGGCGAATCCGATGAGGAACGCAGGCTTTCCGGCATTTTCCTGGGGCTTGCCGTAACCACAGCCGTTGGCATCCCGTTTACGGTTGCTTATCCGCCGGAAGTTACCGTCACCTCCGTCCTTGCGGTCATCGCTATGGGCGTGCTGCAGCTTGGCCTGCCTTATGCGCTTTACAGCATTGCGGTGAAGCATTGCCCCACGCTGGCCTGCACGCTCATCGCTTCGCTGGAGATTATCCTGAGCCCGGTATGGGTTTGGATTTTTCTCGGCGAGATGCCCGGCATGTTTGCGATTCTCGGCTCCGTCGTTGTTGTGGCAACGATCACGGTTTGGTGCTGTCTGGGCGGCGCAAAGGAACGGCCGCATCAGGCGCCGCCGAAACCGGGAGCTGAAGCTCGGTGATATATTCCGATGGATCACCGCTTTCATGAATGTCGATCAGATACAACTCAAGCGCATTCCCGCACGGCACGCAGGAATGCGCTTTTGCGTATGCAAGGAGCTTTGGCATGAAACGTGCGGTATTCTGATATGCCCCGCGAAAGCAAACGGTTGCAAACTCGCCTGCGGGTACCTTAACGTCACAGGGCTCTCCGCCTTCGCGCAGCATAAATACGCTTGAATACCGGTTGAATATGCCGGCCTTGATGCCGGAAAGCGGGATCAGAGCGCCCGTTGCCCCGTTACGGATGAGAAACAGCTCGTCTTCATAGCGCTTGTGCAGCTTTTTTACAAGGAAGTCGATCTCCGCATCCTCGTGCGCTTCGCCCGCCATGCGCAGCAGCCCCCGTTCCGGCAGCGTTTTAATGCTGAACTTCCCAACCGGGCGCGCGGCAGCCGCCGCAATTTCGCCTTCACGCGCTTCGATCCCGGCACGGATGGCCTGAAGCTCTGCAATGCGCGTGTCCACAGCTTCCTTTTCGCGCTGCAACAAAGCCTGTGTGGAGGCCAGCGTGTGCGCGCCGAGATATTCCTTGATCTGTCCTGTTGGAAAATCAAGCTTGAGCATGTCACGGATAACGTTGAGCCGCCAGATATCCTCGATGCTGTACATGCGGTAGCCGTTTGCGTCCCGGCGTGGAGTAAGAAGGCCGATCTCCTCATAATAGCGAAGTGAATCCGGGGAAACGCTGTAAAGAGCCGCAATTTCTCCGATTTTGTAATATCGCTTCATAAAGACCTCCTGAAATTTTCTCTTGACCTTGGTATAATACCAAGGTTTAAGATGGGTTGTAAAGAGGTGACATATGAAACGGAATGAAAGAAAAGTAAAAAAAACCTGGTCAGTGCGAGAATTTCTTCGCTTTGTGCTGCCCTCTGTAGCTTCCATGTTTGTGTTCTCAACGTATTCCATCATAGACGGCATTTTTGTGACGCATGGTGTAGGGGAACTTGCGCTTGCGGCCGTAAACCTGTGCATGCCGTTCATCAACGCCATGTTTGCGGTGGCCGTGCTGCTTTCGGTGGGAACCTCCACGGTGTGCGCCATCCATATTGGCCGGGGCGAACAGGAGGCCGCGAACAAAACCTTCACGCAGAATGCTTTTGTGGTGGGGGCGTGTGCACTTTTGCTGACGCTTGTGGTGCACCTGTTTCCAAACCAAGTCGTAGGTATTTTGGGCGCGACGGACGGCACGCGCGCCTACATGATCACTTATTTGCAGACCGTGAGTTCTTTTGCCGTGTTTTTCATGGTTTCCTATTGCTTTGAGGTGATGGTCAAGACGGGGGGGCATCCTTCCGTATCAATCGTAGGCGTTGCAGCCTGCTGCCTTACCAACATCGCGCTGGACTATGTGTTCGTGATGCGCCTCCACATGGGTGTACAAGGTGCGGCGCTTGCGACGGGGATCGCCCAGGGGATGAGCTTCCTCATTTTCCTGACGCATTTTCTGCGCGGCCGTTCGCGCATGAAATTCCGGGTTTCGCGGCCGTTCCTCAACGTGTACCGGCGCATCCTGCCGCTGGGCCTTTCGGAGTTTTCTTCCGAATTTGCGCTCGGTTACACAACGTTCCTGTTCAACCGTGTGATCCGCATGTACATCGGCGAAACCGGTATCGTGAGCTATTCGCTGATCGGATATGTGAACACGCTTGTGCTGATGCTCGTTGTCGGCACCACGCAGGGGATGCAGCCGCTTGTGAGCCTCAACCTGGGGAGTGGGGACCGTGCAGCCTGCCGTGGGTACTTCCGCTATGCGCTTACGGGCGGCATAGCAGCTGCGGTTTTGTGTTTTGCAGTTTGCCAGCTGTTCCCGGAATGGATCGTATCGCTGCTGTTCGAACGCAGCAGCCCCACGTTTGCTTATACGGTAGAGGCGCTGCGCGCGTTCTCCTTCACGTTCCTGGTGCTTGGGTTCAACGTGCTCAGCGCCGGATACTTTACAGCCATGGCGCTGCCCGTACCCGCGATGACCATTGCTCTTTCCCGCGGGTTTATAACGGTTACGGTTGCCCTGATGGGCCTTGCGGCGTTCTTGGGCGGGGCTGGCGTCTGGTATGCCCCTGCGCTGAGCGAAGCGCTCTGCCTTATCGTTACAGGCGTGTTTCTGTTCCTTTACAGGAAGCGCGCTGCGCTTGTGCAAACCGTCTGACCTGGAGAAAAGAAAAGGCGGGCTGTGCGCTTGCACAGCCCGCCTTTTAAGCTCGTTTTGTTATTCTGCCTTGGGAGCGCCAACGGGGCAGGTACCCTCGCACGCGCCGCACTCGATGCACTTTTCAGGATCGATCACGTAACGATCGTCACCCTGGGAGATCGCGCCAACCGGGCAATCCGCTTCGCACGCGCCGCAGGCGATGCAAGCATCGGTAATTACATATGCCATTTTGTTTTACCTCCAGTGTTGATTTCCCGTATATTGTAACATATATGTACGAAAAATCAAGAGCAATCCCTGCTTGTGCTGCCTGTTATTCTTTGGACGAGGAACCGCTTCCCTCCTGAGATTGCACCTGCTGCCTGTCCTCTGCGGGCCTGTTTGCCCTGTTGCGCCTGCGGCCGCCGCGGCTGCCGCGCCTGCGGGCGGGAGCGCCGTCCGGCTTTTCCTGCCGATCGCCTGCCAGTTCAGAGCTCTCAGGGGCTTCCGGGGAAGCTGTTTCCTTTGGCTCCTTCTGTCCATTTGTGGGGGCGCAGCGTTTTTGCTGCTTCTTGGGGGGCTTTTTCAACTCCGAGGCTGGAGCGTCATCGCCGAAGGCGGGGGAGGGCAGCCCCGTCTCGGCTTCCAAAGATAAGGCATCCGCTTCTTCCTCCGTGTTCACGGAGGCATTCTCTTCGTCGGGCAGCTTTGGGCGGGAGGATGCGTTTTTTACGCGAAGCTCGCGGAACGGGTACTCACGCACATCAAACGTGCCGTCGTTAAGCGCAACCTTAACGCGCGTGCGCTCTGTGATGACATTGTTTTCAAGCACCGTTCCGCTTCCATCCGGAGTGAGAACTTCACGCCCGGTGCGCGGCATTTGCTTGCGCATGCTTTCGTAAGCATCCTGCTCATATTTGAGGCAGCACATAAGCCTGCCGCATATGCCGGAGATCTTTGTGGGCGAAAGGGAAAGGTTCTGCTCCTTGGCCATTTTGATGGAAACGGGCGTGAAATCCGAAAGGAACGCTTTGCAGCATACGGGGCGGCCACAGGAGCCAAGCCCGCCGAGCATCTTCGCCTCATCCCGCACGCCGATCTGCCTAAGTTCAATGCGGGTTTTGAACACGCTTGCAAGATCCTTTACCAGCTCGCGGAAGTCCACGCGTCCATCCGCGGTAAAATAAAACACCACCTTGGAACCGTTGAAGGTGTACTCCACATCCACAAGCTTCATATCAAGCTGATGCGCCTGGATTTTTTCCATGCAGATGGCATAGGCTTCGCTTTCACGGGCACGGTTCTTGTCCCGCTGTTCCCGGTCATGCGGCGTTGCCACGCGCAAGACGCTTTTGAGCGGAGCGATGATCTTATCATCCTCCAGTTCCTGCGGCGGGGCGACCACGTCGCCGAATTCGGTGCCGCGTGCCGTTTCGACGATCACGCCGTCACCTTCCTTTACATCAAACTCACCGGGGTCAAAATAATACATTTTGCCGCCGTCTTTAAATTTTACGCCGATTACGGTCTTCATTTGTTTGTTACTGCCTCCGATATTTCTAAAAAGAGCCTGTCCGCAACTGCAAGATCCATCAAAGCGCCTGCGTTTGCGGAATACAGGTCTCCCGTTGCTTTTGAGAGCATCTCTATCATACATGTTACGCGGCCGATTGTAAAGCGCGGAGCGAATGCGGCGATTGCATCCTGCCGGTCCGGATTTTCAGGAGCCATACTGCTTGCGGTAAGCCGCGCCAGCAGGTCGCGCAGGAAGGAAAGCATAAAGGCAAAGGCATCTGCCGCACCGCGGTTTGCACAGAGCTTTTTTGCAGCGCCGAGCGGAAGCTCACCGCGCAGCAGGGCAATGATTGCCGCAAGGGAATCATCGCGCAGCGTGCGGAAGGTTTCGTCTTCATATAAGCGGAGCGCGCGCGTTTCGCTGCCGCCGCCTGCCGCCGCATAAAACCGCGCCTCCGCAGGGGAAGCCCCGCGCGAAAGCAGCAACGATTCAATTTCGGATGCGGAGGACAGGCCTCTGCGTATCACGGCGCAACGGGAAGCAACCGTGGGGAGAACGCCCGCGATGTTGCCCGTTAAAATAAAAACCGCAGAGGAAGGCGGTTCTTCCAGCGTTTTTAAAAGCGCGTTCTGCACGGGGATGCTCATGCCGTGTGCAGCTTCAATGAGCGTGCAGCGCATTTGCCCATTCAGCGGGCTTTGCGCAAGCCCGGCGATCAATTCCCTTATATCATCTATGCGCATGGACGCGCCGTCATATGCACGGAACCCTGCGCTTTGTGCAAGGCGCGCTTCGTCCGCCTCGCCCGTGCAAACGAGCGCGGCAGCGCGGCGAGCCAGCCGGACTGCTGGTTCCGAATCCAGACTTGAAATAAAAAAGGCATGAGAAACACGCGCTGCGCCGATGGCGGAGAGCAGGCGTTCCTCAGCCCTTTGAAAGGCCTTGCTCAAAACTTCTGGAAATCCTCCACATCAACGATAAACACGGTCGCACCGCCGAGCGTGACCTGCACGGGCGTGGGGGAGCTGTCCGTATAACCCGGCAAAGCAGAGGGAATCACCATAAACTCCTTGCGGGTGCTGGATTTGGCTTTGATCACATCCAACGTTTCCTGAACCTTTTCCTTTTCCACACCGATCATCAGCGTGGTGTTGCCGCCGTGCAGGAAACCGCCGGTGGTCGAAATGCGGGTTACGCTGATGTTGTGCTGCACAAGTGCTTTTACGAGCCTCTTGGAATCGTCGTTCTGTACGATTGCGAAGATCAGTTTCATAGGATGCACTCCTTTCGGATGTTATTGCAAGGTTGCGCTGCCGGATAACAGCAGGCGGCCGAGGGTTTCTACGGTTGCTGCGGTGTGTGTCGGCGCGCAGGAAGCGATCTCCTCGGCGCTGCCGTAGCCATACAGCACGCCGATGGAAGGGATGCCGACGGCCTGTGCGGCGCGCAGGTCATAATGCCTGTCACCCACCATAACAATGGAAGTTTTTTCCGCATGAAGTGCATCCAGCGCCGTTTGCAGCAGGAAGGTTTTTTCCGCGCTACCACCGGGGATGCCGCCCCAGAGGCGGTCGATAAAGGGAGCGAGGCCGTAGCGCTCAAGATGGGCCTGTGCGGTGGGCGTCACCTTAGAGGTAACGACGCATACGCATGCGCCCGCGGCCTTAAGCCCTGCGAGAAGGGCCGGAATGCCGGGATAGGGGTGAATCGCATCAAGGCCGACGGTTTTCGCAAGCAAGTGGTAGCGGTCCACCGCTTCCTGTACGCGATCCTTTGGAACGCCGATTACGTCGCTGAAACATACGGCGAGCGGCGGGCCGACCATGGGGCGCAGCTGCGCATCCGTCATGGGCGGAAGCCCCATTTCCTGCATCACAGCGCGCGCGCAGGCGAAGATGCCGGGGGCGGATTCAATGAGCGTGCCGTCAAGGTCGAACAAAACCGTTTGGTATAAAAGCAACGCAAACTCCTTTACAATATCATACGGAATGACTTTTCATAATTATACCGCTTTTTCTTCTTTCACGCAAGCAGTTCGGCCTTCCGTCACGCCGAAGAGCGAAAGCCCTGCCTCCCGGAACGCAAGCATGCGCCGTACATCCGCTTCCTCAATGCGCTCGCCGGGAAAAAGCGTCGCCACACCGGGCGGGTATGCTCCCGCAGCCTGCGCGGAGACGCGCCCGGCACAGTTTTCCAGCGAAACAGGTTCCGAAGGGGAAAGCAATGCATCCCGTACACGCAGCACAGGCGTTTTCTGTACTGCGACGGGCGGGAGATATGAAAACTGCCCATTGCCCAGCGGCAGCGCTGTGAGAGCCGTAAAAAGCCTGGCATACCAGGCGTCCGGGTCGGCAGGGGAGGTAATGCACGCCACGGAGGCAAGATCCGCCATCTCGGGCACAACGCCGCACCCGATGAGCGCATCCTGCGCCATTGCGCCGCTGATGCCACGCCCGTTTACCAGAAACACGAGCCGCGTGAAGTCAAGCGCCGCAAAGGGAACGGCAGCTTCAAGCAGTGAAACGCCTGCGACGGGGTGCGCTGCAAAGCGCGCACGCAGGGCAAGCACGCGTGCGGCGTGGCGTTCCCATTCGCCGGTTTTTGCCTGGTTCAGCGCCCAGTCAAGCGAGAGCATCAGCGGATAAGAGGGGCTGCTGGTTTCGATGAGGGAGAGGGTTTTGCGGATGTGCGCATCCGAAAGGGGACACGCGGGGGATGCATGCAGCACGGCTGACTGCGTCATGGCGCGGAGCGTTTTATGTGCGCTGACGCACCAAAGATCCGCGGCGGAGGCGGCATGTGCGGAAAGACCCGGCACAAACGGGAAATGGGCGCCATGTGCCTGATCGCACAGCAGCAACGCGCCGTGGCGGCGGCAGACTTTGGCGATGCCGGCAACATCCGCACATGCGCCATAGTAGTTTGGGCTTGTAATGAATACGGCGTCCGCCCGCCTGCGGGCAAGCGCTGTTTCGACTGCCTCCGGCGTTACAACGCCGCAAAACGGCCTGCCCACCGCGGTTTCGGGATAAATAAAATCACATGCATGCCCGGCGAGCGCCACGCCCGCAACAGCGGATTTGTGGCAATCCCGCGCAAGCAGCACGCGCTTGTTTTTGCCGAGCGCAAGGAGCATCGCAAGAATGCCGGCCGTGGAGCCGCCTACGAGCAGGAAGCTGTGCCGTGCGCCATAGGCTTCGGCATAAGCGCGCTCGGCTGCAAGGATTGCGCCCTCCGGCGCGTGGAGGTCGTCCGTGCCGGGAAGCTCTGTTACATCCCAAGGGGCGAGCGCCATCCCCAAAGGGCCCATCATGCCCTGCCCTTTATGGCCGGGCATATGAAAGCGTGCCGCACCTGCTGCAGCATAATCGCCGATGGTTTCCGGCAGGGTGCGGGGAATTTCGTTATGCATCGGCCTGCCCCGCGTCCGCATCCCCGGCTTCAGCCTCGGCCTTTGCCTCCCGCTTTGCGGCAAGCAACACTTCGATGTGCCCTGTAAGCGTTTCATCCGGGTGGAAGAGGATGTAGCCAATCTTCCCGCCGCGCTCGAACACGAGCATGCTTGCCGTCTTGGACGAAAAGCGCGTCAGGCGCTCGGTGTTGAAAAAACCGGGTTTTTTCAGCATAGCTTTCGATGAAAACAGGCCAACCGCATCCGGCTTTACGAGCGCAACGAGTTCGGAAGGCGCGATTTCCTGTGCAATCTTTCCTTTGCCGCCAACCATGCGCTCAAAAAGCACTGTGCCGATGGGCCATGGCCAAACGAGCTGGTTGCCAAACTTGTCGAGCTGACCTTCCGGGGCGGGCTGGAAGATGACGGTATAGCGGAAAGCGCAAATGCGGCGCTTATAGATGAAAAGGCAGATGCCGACAAACACAGCGAACAGAACAAGTTGGCTTATGCTGCGCCAGGGAGCAGGCAGGGAGGCGCAAAAATCAACAATCTGCCGCATGAATATGGCGAGCAGCAGGAATACGATAACGAGCAGGAAGTCCGTAAGGGAGGTGCTTTTTTCATCTTTCAGATGTTGCTGATACATAGCGGTACCTCGTTTGAATTGATATGTGTAATATATCATCAAGGAAGTTGCATGTCAATTTGCACGCGCCGCAAAGAAGCGGAAGAGGGCCGTGATAAGCACGGCCCTCTTCCGCTTTGAAAAGAGACTCCATGTACCATGAGACGTTGGCAAAGTTAAGTTCCCATAGCCGGGAGAGCGGATGGCGCCGCCCTCCCGAATTGGGGTGACACCGGAGGTTAGAATGATCTAACTAACGCAATCATACCATGGTGGCCTTTCACTGTCAAGCAAAAGCTTTAAAGAAGTGCTCTGCGCTTGCAGGTGGTTGACAATACGGGCTTGGATGGATTAGACTGATACAAGGTTAGATTATACTAACTGCACGAAATAAAACGAAAGAGAGCGAAAGAAACGGTATGGGAACGGCAGTTCTGATCGTGGTTCTTGTGGCAGCGGTTGTGTTCGGCGTAAAGTCCTACATGAAAAAGCTTTCCTCCGGTTGCTGCGGCACAAGCGTGGAGAAGGAAAAGCGCATTGGCGCGCGGGATTCGGATGAGACGCATTATCCTTATGCATATGAAATCACCGTGGAGGGTATGCATTGCGGCAACTGTGCCACGCGCCTTGAAAACGCATTCCATGGGCAGAAGGAGGGCATGTTGGCACGGGCGGATGTTCCGCATGCGCGTGTTACCCTGCGTGCAAAAGAGCCTGTGGAGGAAGGCAGGATTCGCCAAATTATTGCGCTTGCGGGGTATAGGGCTATATGGGTTGAAACAGCAAAAAAAGAAGGAAAAGCTATTGACAAAAACGGTTAGATGAATTAAACTACGAATCGGCGAAAGGGTTAGCACAAACTAACCCATATATTTGGAACTATAGTTAGGTTAAACAAACTAAACAAGTGGAAGGAGGATCCAATGATGCCGTTGACGATGGCGAAAAACGGAGAGCGCAATTTCATCAAAAAAATAACCGGCAAAGACGAGGTGCGCCAACATCTTGCGGAGCTTGGCTTTGTGGTGGGCGAATGCATTACGGTAATAAACGAAACCGGCGGGAACATGATCCTTTCCGTAAAGGGGACGCGCATTGCGCTTGACCGCGGCATGGCAAACCGCATTCTGGTTTAACCGTCCAGCAGGCGGTGTTTTGAAGCAAAAACAAAAAGGAGGGGCTTAAGATGAAAACGCTGAGAGATGTGAAGGTCGGCGGGACGGCCATTGTGGCGCGCCTGCACGGCGAAGGGGCTGTGAAACGCCGCATCATGGACATGGGGATCACCAAGGGCACGGAAATTTATGTGCGAAAGGTGGCGCCGCTGGGAGACCCTGTTGAGGTAACTGTGCGCAACTACGAACTTTCCGTGCGCAAGGCCGATTGCGAAATGATCGAGATCATATAAGGAGGGGGAGAGAAACGATGCGCATTAAAATCGCACTTGCCGGCAACCCGAACTGCGGCAAGACAACCATGTTCAACGACCTGACTGGCAGCACGCAATACGTGGGAAACTGGCCGGGCGTTACTGTGGAAAAGAAGGAAGGCAAACTGCGCGGCGAAAAGGATATCATCATCCAGGACCTGCCCGGCATCTACTCGCTTTCTCCGTACACGCTGGAGGAAGTCATCGCACGCAACTATCTCATCAATGAAAAGCCGGATGCAATCCTCAACATCGTGGATGGCTCCAACATCGAACGCAACCTGTACCTGACCACGCAGCTGCTCGAAGTGGGCGTGCCGATGGTGATCGCGCTGAACATGATGGATCTTGTGCGCAAAAACGGCGACAGGATCGACGTGAAGAAGCTTTCCGAGGCGCTCGGCTGCGAGATTATCGAAACTTCCGCACTCAAGGGCGAAGGCAGCGGAAAGGCTGCACAGCGCGCAGCAGAGCTTGCAAGAGCGGGAGTACGTGCAAATTTGCCCTCTGTGTTTGGCGGGACGGTCGAGCACGCGATCGCGCACATCGAGGAATCGCTGGAAGGCAAAGTCGCGCCCGAACACCTGCGCTGGTATGCGGTGAAGCTCTTCGAGCGGGACGAGCGCGTGAAGGATCAGCTCAACCTCGATGCCGGTGTGCTTGCTCACATTGAGGAGCATATTGCGGAGTGCGAGAAGGCGCTTGACGACGATGCGGAATCCATCATCACCAACGAACGCTACGCTTACATCAGCCGCCTGATGACGGCCTGCGTAAAGAAAAAGGCCCGCAAGGAGCACCTGACGGTTTCGGATAAGATCGACCGGATTGTGACCAACCGCTATCTGGCGCTGCCGATCTTCGTTGCTGTGATGACGCTCGTATATTACGTTTCCGTTACCACCATCGGCAGCATCGTGACCGATTTCACCAACGACGTATTCGTCGGCGAATGGATCCAGGGCCCGCTCGGTGAGTGGCTCACAGGCATCGGCACCGCAGATTGGCTCGTTGGCCTCGTCGTGGATGGTATCGTCGGCGGTGTGGGTGCGGTGATCGGCTTTGTGCCGCAGATGCTCGTCCTCTTCCTGTTCCTGGCCATCCTGGAGGACGTCGGCTACATGGCGCGCGTAGCGTTCATCATGGACCGCATCTTCCGCAAGTTCGGCCTTTCCGGAAAAAGCTTCATCCCGATGCTGATCGGCTCCGGCTGCGGTATCCCGGGCATCATGGCTTCCCGCACCATTGAAAACGACCGCGACCGCAAGATGACCATCATGACGACGACATTTATCCCCTGCGGCGCGAAAATGCCCATTGTTGCCCTGATCGCAGGCGCAATCTTCGGCGGCGCATGGTGGGTTGCTCCCTCTGCATACTTTGTTGGTGTTGCGGCCATCATCATCAGCGGCATCATCCTGAAAAAAACGAAGATGTTCCGCGGGGACCCGGCTCCGTTTGTCATGGAGCTTCCCGCCTACCATGTGCCGAGCGCAATGAACGTGCTGCGCAGCATGTGGGAACGCGGATGGTCCTTCATTAAAAAGGCGGGCACCATTATCCTGGCATCCAGCATCCTCATATGGTTCCTGAAGAGCTTCGGCGTTGTGGAAGGCACGTTCCAGATGGTGGAGGACATGAACGCAAGCATCCTCGCCGCCATCGGCGGTGCAATTGCCCCCATTTTCAAGCCGTTGGGCTTTGGCACCTGGCAATCCAGCGTGGCAACCATCATGGGCCTTGTCGCAAAGGAAGAGGTTGTGGGCGTGTTTGGCGTGCTCTACGGTGTGGCAGGCGACGCGCTGGAGCTGGTTGAAAACGGCATGTTCAACGAACTTGCGCCCATCGCGGCCGTGTTCACCCCGCTTGGCGCATACTGCTTCCTGATCTTTAACCTGCTCTGCGCGCCCTGCTTTGCGGCGATCGGTGCGATCAAGCGTGAAATGGCCAATGCCGCATGGACCTGCTTCGCAGTCGGCTACCAATGCGTGTTTGCCTATGTGATCTCGCTCATTGTATACCAGCTCGGCATTTGGGCTTCGACCGGTGCGTTTGGCGTGGGCACTGTAGCAGCGCTCCTCTGCCTTGTGGCGTTGCTTTACATGCTGATCAGGCCTTACCGCGAATCCGAACACCTTACCATGAAAACCAAGCTTGAAGCGTGATCCGCCGCGTATGAAACATAGCAGAAAAAGGAGGTTCCCCCATGCTGCAGTTCATTCTGGATCATCTCGCCACCCTTTTGGTTGGCCTCGCCGTGGCGGCGCTGCTGGCCCTTTCCCTTTGTGCCATGCGCCGCGACAAAAAGAAGCATGCGCACGAAGGCGGCTGCGGCGGCGGGTGCTGCGGTTGCCCCTATGCGGGCAAGTGCCATGGGAAATAAATATCCTGAGATATGCAAATAAAGCACACCAGGCAGAAAGCCGGAGCAGATGCTCCGGCTTTCTGCTGCGGAGAAAACGGGACTCCGTTTGGGAAGAAGGGATCTCATGGAAATATGCCAAAAAATTATTGACAAACAATAATTTGTTGCTATACTAAAGATATAGATTATCGTTTGCCAATAATTATGGAGGCGTTATGAAGCAAAATAAACTTTATGCTGTCCTTGCTGCCGCAGGGGTGCTCTGCCTGGCGGCGCAATTGGGGGATGCGGCGCTGCCAGGAATTTTTACTGCGGTCTCAGCGTTCCCGTTTGAGCAGATCGGGCTCGGCCTGCGGGCGCTTTCGCTTTCCGGCAGTGCGGGCAACGCGGCGGCACTTGCGCTGTATGGGATGGTCTGCCTCCTTCCGGCATGCACGCTGCTGCTCATCCGGCGCAGGCGGGGCCTTTGTCCGGAGGATGCGCTCCTGCCCGTGTTAAGCGCGGTGCTGTTCCCCGTTCTGTATTGGATGATAAACCCCGGCCTGTTGGGGGCGTTTCTCGGCAGTGCGGAGGGTCAGCCCTTCGGAAAGGCTGTGCTTGGTATCATCGTGTATTCCGTGCTGTTGGGATACGCTGTGCTGCGCACGCTCCGGCGTTTTTTTGCGGCAGACCTTCCGCAGCTGCAAAAGTGCCTTGCAGTGTTGCTGTATGCGCTCAGCGTGCTGTTCGTTTGTGCGGCGTTCGGCACGTGCTTCGGGGAACTTGTTGATTCCATTGCCGCGCTGCGGGAGGGAAATGTCGGAAACGAACAGGGCCTTGCGCTGAGCTATACGTTCCTTGTGCTGCGCTACATTGCGGATGCGCTGCCGTATGTGTTGAATGTGCTTGTGGCGTGCGCGGCGCTCACACTGCTCCGGGAACAGTCGCTCTCGCGCTATTCGGAAGCGGCCGTTGCCGCTGCAAAACGGCTTTCCCGCCTGTGCGGCCGGGCGCTTGCCGCCGGCATGTTGGTGAACATCGCGTTCAACCTGCTGCAGCTTATCTTCCTTCCGCGCCTGCTTACGGTGGATGCCGTTGCGGAACTTCCGCTGTTGTCCGCCGCGTTTGTACTTTCTGTGTTGCTGCTTTCACAATATATCCGGGAAAACAAGCGCCTGAAGGATGAGAACGACAGCTTTATTTGAGGAGGCGCGCTTATGGCAATCAAGGTTCACTTGGAAGATGTGCTGAAAGCCCGCGGCATGACTTCAAAGGAGCTGTGTGCGCTTGTGGGCATTACGGAGGCCAACCTTTCCATCCTGCGCAGCGGGAAGGCGAAGGGCATCCGGTTCGGCACCGTCAACCGCATCTGCTATTTCCTTCACTGCGATGTGGGGGATATCCTGAAATTCGATGGGAGACTGGAGGAAGAGGAACATGAAATGCAGAAAAAAATATAAGAGAATCCTTGTGCTGGACATTGCGCTTTTGGCGTTGTTCCTGTTTGCGGGCTGTCAGCTTGCAAAGGAGGAGGGCGGCGAAACGGAGTCCGCCGAACGCGACAGGCTGATCGGCGTGTTCCTGACCAGGGAACATCTGGACCTGTTCGATTGGGAAGGATATTTTAACGACAACGCGGGGGCGCTTGCCGGAGGCGGGCATGCCATTGACGAAACAGACACTGCGGCGTATGAAGGCCGGCTGTATGCGACGCTGACGCGGGAAACGCGCACCGACGATGCAGGCGAACAGCATGAACGGTTTGACTGCACGTTCGAGGGCATAGAAGGCATCCGTTATTTTGCCGTGGAGGAAGGCATCACCACGCATATGATCTCCGATCCCGGGATCAGCGGCGTTCATCAGGCCATAACCGATACGGAAGAGGCGAAGCGGATTGACCTTGAGGCAGTGCTTTATGTTGAAGCAGCTGCTGAAACGGAGACGGTCGTCTGGTATCTCAACCCGGTTTATCAAAGCACGGACGGAAGCGTGTACCTTACGGAGGGGCATGGAACTTCTCTTGCGGGAGGGATGACAGAGGGGGCAAGCTTCAGCACGAAGTTCGATGAAACGGAAACGGTTACGGTGGATGGAAAATCCGTGGAAACCGGCGCTTCGGTTTCGGTTCGCATCGAATCGAAGTTCCCGGCGGAGCGGATCAACGTTTTGCAGATGGATGCGGGACATGCCGTTGTTGCGCGGACGGAATACGATGCCGGTGCGCTGCCGGAAGAGATCGTGCCGTTGCCGGGCACGGAATACCTGATCGTGGAAACCGTGAAGCGGGATCTCGCCGGGGAAGAAATCGTATCCCGTGCGCTGTATGGGCGGGAGGAAACGAAGTTCATAACGTTCTGCCGCGGCGACGGTACGGTGCTGCTGGAACAGTATACGCGCCTGGAATGGGAGCAGCTTAACGGAATGTCCGCATAACCGCAGTTTTGGAAAACGCGAACAGGGCTTTTTGACACACGCAACAAAGGCGGCCGCATACGCGGCCGCCTTTGGCATGAAATGCAAATTATGCTTTTCGGAACAGGAAGAACGCGGGGGAGCGGTTCAGGCAATCCTCCACGACTACATCGATGTCGCAATAGATGTTTTCGCCATCCACAAACACCATGCCCCTGCGGCCTTCCCGGTCAAAACTATCGGGTTTGAGGTTGGGGTCAAGGACGCGCACGGTGCGCTGCCGGGCCTCCGCAAGCACGATATAGTGCCCGCTTGTTGTGAAAAGGCCGATGTGCCCTTCCCGATCGCCGCCTGGGTTGGCGATCACCATGCCGCGGTTGTTGTTCAGAAACTCCAGCACCTTTTCCTTATCGTCCGTCGCCTCAAACGCAAGGCCGAAACGTTCGCACAGCGGGGGGGCCAGCTTTTCCATATTCGTTCCGTCGTTGTCGCGTCCGCCGACAGAAAGCGAAAACTTTGCGCACTCTTCCACGGAAAGCTTGTGCTCGGTCATGCTTTCCACGACCATGCAGGCAGAGCATACACCGCAGCCGCTGCTTTTAATGTTGGACTGCGGGCGGGCTTCAGAGGGATAAGGAACATGGGCGTAATCGTTTTGGTTGTAATAAATCATGCGGATTCTCCTTTGCACAACAGGATTCGACAACAGTATAACGCACGGCGGGGCGCGCTGCAAGGCTTTGCCGGAAGGCAGAAAGGTGGTATACTGGAAAAAATATTCGGCTATGGAGGAAAAACGCATGATACGCGATTTTGTGGAAACGTATTATCTCGAAGGCGATTACAACTGCGCGGAAACTCTTTTGCTTGCTGCAAACGATGCGTATGCGCTGGGCCTTCCAGAGGGCGCACACCGGCTTGTGAGCGCCTTTGGCGCAGGTATGGGCTGCGAGCGTGCCTGCGGTGCGGTTTGCGGCGCGCTTGCGGCGCTTGGCTGCCTGCGCGCGAATGGAAGGGCACATGCCACAGAGGGCTTTAAGGAGCTCTCCGCAGGCTTTGTAAATAAAGTGGAGGCGGAATGCGGCAGCATCGAATGCAGCGCGCTGATGGAGCGATACAGGAAGGAGGACACCCGTTGCCTTGATACGGTGCTGCGCATTGCGGATGCGTTGGACGCCTATCTGCGCGAGACGGAATGAAGGGACACAGCATGCAGAAGCAAAAGCAGGCCATCCGCAGGGTGGTGGGGATGATGTCCGGCACGTCGGTAGATGGAATCGACGCTGCGCTGGTGGAAATTTCGCAAAGCACATGCGTGAAGCTGCTGGCGTTTGAAAACAAGCCATTCCCACCGGCGGTACGGGAGAAAATATTTTCGCTGTTCCGCCCGGAAGCCGCAACGGTGGACCGCGTCGGCTATATGAACTTCCTCCTGGGAGAACTTTATGCAGAAGCGGCGCTTTCCGTGATTGCGAAAGCAGGGTTCCGGCCGGAAGAGATTGACCTCATCGGCTCGCACGGGCAAACGATTTGGCATGCGCCGGAACCCTCAGGACAGGATGGATATCCAATCCGCTATACGGTGCAGATCGGCGAAGGCGCCGTCATCGCAGCGCGCACGGGCGTGCCGGTGGTTTCGGATTTTCGCGTGGCGGATATGGCGCTCGGCGGGCAGGGCGCGCCGCTTGTCCCATTCACGGAATATCTTTTGTACCGCAGGGAAGATAAAACCATTCTGCTGCAAAATATCGGGGGCATTGGAAACATGACGGTGCTCCCTGCGGCAGCACGGCCGGAGGATATCTTTGCATTTGACACCGGCCCCGGCAACATGATTATCGATGCGGTAACTGCGGCTGTAACGGACGGCAGACAAACCTATGACGCGGGCGGCGCAATCGCCGCGCGCGGGCGCACAAATAAAGCGCTGCTTGCCCGGCTCCGGGAGAATGGCTATTATGCGCTGCCCCTGCCCAAGACCACGGGCCGGGAACGCTTTGGCACGCAATATACGGCAGAAATGCTGGCATGGCCGGAAGCAGACGGACTTTCGCCGGAAGACTTGCTTGCAACGGTTACGGAGCTCACGGCATGGTCGATCGCGGATGCATACGAGCGCTATGTGCTGCCGCACACCCGGGCAGATGAGCTGATCGCAGGCGGCGGAGGAAGCTATAATCAAACGCTTCTCCGCATGCTGGAGCGGCGGTTTGCGGCGCATGGAATCCGCGTAATGACGCAGGAGAACTTGGGCTTTTCCAGCGATGCGAAGGAGGCGGTCGCCTTTGCGCTGCTGGCGGATTGCTGCCGGCGGGGCTGCGCAAACGTGTTGCCGGGCGTGACGGGCGCATGGGAGGCGGCTGTGCTGGGAAAGCTCTCGCTGCCGCCGCAGCGGGGAACGGGTACAGCTTTTGGCTGCAAAAGCACAGAATAAGAAAGCAGGGAAGGGCTCCTGAAGGGAGAACCCCTTCCCTGCTCCATTTCCGAAAGCTGACGGCACATGAGGTTATGCGGAAAGTGCCGCCTCAATTTCCTTAAACTCCGCCATGCCCCGGATGGGGTCAAAATCCGGATGCTGTAACCATTTGTCCCGCATGATTTCACGGCAGGGCCGGGAATCGGTCGTTTCAAAGCCGGCGCGCGTTTCCCGCCATTCTCCCAGCAAAAGGCTGGCGGCTGTCCATGTGTCCGGCCGGCCGTCGAACTCCTTTGCTTCGTCAACGGCAAGCTTCAGCTGTGCGAACGCTTCATCCGGCTTGCCAAGCCTCGCGAGCACCCCGGCATACTGGCAGCGCATTTGTGGAAAACGGTATGGAGCACCCCGGCCGTCATACATCCAGCATTCCAACGCAAATGATTTTTGGAATGCTGTGGCAAGCGCTGCGTCCGGCAGAAGCTTTCCATAACCAAGGTTATAAATCCCTCCGCAGATCAGCGCATAGCCCGCACGGATGCGCTCCCGGCAGTTCTCCAGACGATCTTCGCCTTCAAGCGCCCACCAAATCTGGTTTTGCCTGCTGAATTCCCAGGAAGGCAGCGATTCATAGATTTCGCGACCCCGTGCCTTGCGGCCCATTTCACAGTGGTGGAAGGCGAGGCGGGCTGTGGCTTCCAAACGGATATCCTGATCCGGACAATATTTCATGATGCGTTCGCCGAGTGCGGTGATTTCAGCGTCGTTCTTTTGTATCGCTTCTTCCCAGCCGGGGAGATTTCCGTCAGCATCGCCGGAAAGAAACAACGCATACATCAGCTTGTTCAGCAGCGCATAATCATTGGGAAATTCCGAAATGCCTTGCCGCGCAATTGCAATGCAGGCATCCACATCCCCCTTGGCGAGCGCCTCCTGAAAACGCGAAAGATACTGCTCCACTTTTTGGCGCGCCGTGACATCGTCGATTCCAAGCAGAGCGTCCACCGTTATGTTGAAAAAGCTTGCGATTGCCGGCAGCAGGGCCATGTCGGGGTAACACACCCCAAGCTCCCAACGGGAAACAGATTGGAAGGAGACTCCCAGAATTTCCGCAAGTTCCTCCTGCGTAATGTCTTTTTCTCTGCGCAGGCGTTTCAGAGTCTTACCGAGTTGAAGTTTCATGGTTATGTATGCTCCTTTTCAATTTGAAGCAGCGCTGCTTTCTGGTTTGATTATAGCAAAGGGGAAGACGGTGAGGAATATCACGGTTGGAGAGTGTTTTTCTACAATATAAAGAGAATGGATACAAAGCTGTTGGTCTGTGTGGCCATCAGCGCTGAAAGGGGAGGCAGCGCTTTGCTGCACAGGCTCGGATGCGCTTTAACCCCGCTTATGAGAATAACAAAAAAGCATCCTTTGGATGCTTTTGGTGATTGGCGTTACTGGTCAATTTAGATGCAGGTGTAATATTAGTTTAAACACTTAATCGAATGTGCACTTTTTATCACCCACATAAGTATCATAATGTCCCGCAATACAATCGCCTTCTATTTCAATATTCAAAAATAGGGATAAAACAAAAACGAACCGCCATAAAAGGGTATGGCGGCATTTTTTGTACAAAAAAACATGAGTTTTTTTTGCACAGGCAGGTGAATTATTGCATATCTTTGCTTTTTATGAGATAATTCAATGATATAAATTAGGGAAATAATGTACATAAAAATATTATTTGTCAGCTTTCTGGGAGGATATATGGACTCATTACAGCTGCTGCATGGATTGAAAGCGCGCGACGACGAGGCGTTTCGAATGATGGTGCTTACTTATGGCAGACCTGTTTACGAACGGCTTTTAGCCAGGTCGGGAAACAAAGAGCTGGCAAAGGAGGCGCTGAAAACCGCCCTTATAGATATGTACTCCACGGTAAGCGCAGCGGACAGCAGCGATCCGCTGGAGGCATTGCTGTACCGCAGGGCGGAGCGGGTTCAGGAGGAAATGCTGTGCAAGCCCTGCGAGCAAATGTTTTTTAATGCGTTTCAGGCAACATCGGTATCCGGTGAAAAATTAATACCGGTACAGAAGGCGGCTGCTTTTGAACCCGGTGTTCCCGCGGACCATGATGCGGCAGTACCTGCGCCGGAGCCGGCAGGGGAAGATGCCCCCGCGCCATCCCGGCCCCCCACCGCGTCTCAGGATGCTTTGCCAAAGCGATGCCTGAGAACCGGGGTTGCTGCGGCGTTTCTTTCAGCCGGCATATTGTGTATGCTGTGGGTGATAGCGGGGCTGCTCATGGATATGGGGCTGATACCGTCTTTCGACCTGGGGTATTCGTGGTTTAACCTGCATATTGCCCCGTGGTTCTGATAAGCGGAAAGGACAGGCTTCAATGAAAATGAACCGAGGCATTCTTGCTCTTGCCATATTGCTCATAATGCTTGCCATGATAACGGGCGGGCTGTTTCTGCTTCGTCCTGCTATCCTGGACTTAAAGCGGGAGCAGAGCGAAGATGCGATAATAACAATGATAGAAGACGGCCAGACCACCATTGCCGATGTGGATATCCCTGAGATAGAGGGAGAGGAGACCGAGTTTTTCGATGAAGACGAGGTGGGCTTCCAGACAGAAACCCCGGCAGAGTCTGCAGATGACGGGGAAGAAGCTGCTCCGCTTATTGGCTACGGAACCGTAAGCATACCGGATATAGACCTTAAGATGGCCCTGATGCACGGCGCGGACAGACGCTCCCTCAGAGGAGGCGCCGGCTGGCTGCCCTCCTCGGCAGAGATGGGTGCGGCGGGCAACTGTGTAGTATTTGGCCACCGCATGAAGAAATACGGCCGCCACTTCAACCGCCTTGATGAGCTGAAGCCGGGCGCCGCCGTAACACTTACGGGCGCCGACGGCAGTGCCTTTACCTATGTAGTCACAGGCACAGAGATTATACTTCCCGAGGAACTTATGGATACGCTGAGCGCCCATACCGAAGGATTCAACCTTACCCTTGTAACCTGCACGCCTACCGGCGTCGGCAGCCACAGGCTGCTGGTGTATGCCGCACTGCAACAGTAAACCAACTCAGGAGGGCTTCTAATATGAAAATAAGGAATTATAAGCGGGTGTTGTCAATGCTCCTGGTCGTTTCCATGCTGATCGGACAGTTTATGGTAAGCACCGCAATGGCTGCAAATGAGACCGTAATCATCGACGACAGCAGCGACAATATAATAACCGTGGAGCCTACGGCAACGGCGGAACCATCCGCTCCCATAGAGACTGCTGCGCCCACGGCTTCTCCCGGCGAACTTCCCGTGCCCACTGAGGACGGCGGCCTGGGGCAGGCCCAGGAAAGCCCCGCGCCTGTTACCGGCGGCGAGGCAAGCCCAACGCCGGCCGCAAGCGACAGCGGAGCAAGTCCGGCCCCTTCCGCCGGCCCCGTCACCATAAACCCTGATACCGGAGAGGCGGTGCTTGCCCAGCAGCAGACGGTTCCGGGCACACCGGCACTTCTTGCCGCGGCGGAAAACGGCGGACTCAGCATAAAAATAACGTCGTCCCAGACGTCGGTAAACGACGGCGACAGCTATACCTTTACCGTGTCAATTGCGGACAGCGACCTGGTGCTTGAGCCAAATATAGTGCCCGGCAATAAACTGACCATACAGCTTCCGGAGTTTTTAACCGCTGCGGATATGGATGCTGTGCTGAAAGACTGCTTCGCCTATTTTGAAAAAGATTATACCTATGATCCCGGCAGTCATTCTCTTGTCCTCACGTTTAAAGAAAACAGCAGCGGCACCTGGGCGAACATACAGTTCAGCATTACCATGCAGGTGAATACCATAGGCTACGACGGCAACGGGGAAAGCAAGGTTGAAATAAGCCTTGGCGAAACGGTTGAGAGTGAAATCGGCGTAAGCGTAGGGACCGGAACAGGCACCGGCGAACCCCAGGAAAAGCCGTATCTTCAAAAAAACATCTGGAGCAACAAAACCCAGTCACAGAATGGCTTAGAGGGCAGCTATGTAATGAAAGATCCTGATGCCCCTATCGGCTACGCTGTTGCCTTCGGTGTGAACAGCGATTATACGGGCAGTGTAACCCTTATCGATAACATGAGCGGCGGCAACCTTACCCTGTGCGATGTGGGCGGGAATACGGGCGCAGCTCTGGCCAGCTGCATAAGCCTGTTTATTGACGGCACGAAGCTTACCGGGACGGATAGCGGCGGCAGCCTGGTCTTTACCGGTACCACGCTGGGCACCGTCACTATTAAGAAAGAATCGACGGGCTTTTCCGTCACCTGCACAGAAAATACAAATATAGAACAGCCGCCGGTAATTGTGGACGTGGTTGTAAGATACCATGCCCTGGTTACAGGAGACGCAAACGATATAACCAATGCCGTTTCGCTGTCGATTGATAATACCTATAATGATAGTAACTCCCAAACCATACGCCGCTATGACAACGAGGGGCTGGTGGTCAACAAGCAGGTGCTCTCCGGCGGCGAAGGCAAGGGCGTAATAGACATCGACGAAGCCAATAATGAAGTTACTTTTCGCATAGTGCTTACACAGTACGGTACGGGAAGCATTTACAAGAACGGCGAAACCATAACCTTTGACAAGCTGGAGGACTGCTTCAGCTTCGATTCCCAAAAGGTTACTGTTCACGACGGCGCGCCCTTTAAGCTGGAGCCGGACACGCAGGATGGGCAAAAGATAAATATAGTCAAGGTGGGCGACGCGGCAATTCCTACAGGCATATACACCATAGACTTTACGGTGACCGTAGACCCAGCTAAGCTTCAGCCCGGCGAGCAGGCCGAGAACACCGTCGGCAACACGGTATGGATCCGCCGCAAGGCAAAGCTGACGATAAACAAGACCTGGACGGGCGAAAATAATAGGGGAAGTGGCGCAAGGTTTGAACTGCTGAACGGCAGCAGCGTAATTTCCAACACCGGCGCATATTCCGCGGGCGAAAGCTTTACGCTGTATATTCAGGCGGATAAGCTGAACTTTGGAACCCACAGCTATACTCTGCGGGAAACCGTGGACGAAAACAGCGAATACGTTGCGGCCAAGGACATGACGGTGGTTATAAACCGGGAGCAGGACACCGGCAAGGTAACCATAATCTCCATAGACGATCAACTGTATGGTTCCGGCGTGGCATCCACGACCGTTACAAACGTTCCGGATTCCGGCGTTGGCTCGCTGACCTTCAAGAAATATGGAGACAGCGAGGCGGAAGCCAACCTTATCGGCGGTGGTGAATATCAGCTGTACAGGGTTGTGGAAGGCGGCAATGGCCAAGCGGTTGAAGGACCTTTCAGCACCGTAAACGGAATAAAGACCTTTAATAACCTTCCATACGGTACCTATTATGTTCAGGAAATCACTGCGCCGGCAGGGTATCTGATTCAGGGCGAGGAAACTACGGATAAGGTAACGCTGCTGAAAACCGAACCGCACAAGACCGTTTCCCTGGTGAACAAGAGGTTTGAAGACGGCAAAATCACGATCAAAAAGACGGACGAAAATGACATCGCGCTGCCGGGCGTAATCTTTACTCTGACGGCTGGCGGACAGACGATATCCGAGGTAACCGGCGCAGACGGCGTTGCCGAGTTTGAAGACCTCGCTGCCGGTACGTATACGGTTACCGAAACGCTGCCCTATGGTTATTCCGGCTTTGCCGGCCCGATTGTTGTAACGATAGATGCAACCGGTACCGTAGTATCCATAGAAGGTGCGGCGGGGGCTACCGCCATAGGAAGCGATATAACTATTTCCTGGAAAAACATCCGGCAGTTCGGGTCCATTAAGGTTACAAAAACTGGCAAGGGTGGTGCGCTGCTTCAGGGCGCCAAGTTTGCGCTGTACGAGAGCGACGGAACTACGCAGGTTGGAGGTTCTGAAACTACCGATGCGGACGGCGTGGCGGAATTCACCGGGCTTCCCTACGGCGACTACATACTGAAAGAGACTGCCGCCCCTGCGGGATATGTGCTATCTGCCCAACTGAGCGCCGGTGTAACGGTCAAGGTTGATTCTGCAGCTGCCGTAACGCTGACCTATTCAAACGACACCCGAAAGGGCAGCATTGAAATAACCAAAAAAGCCGCAGAAAGCAGCGCACCTCTTCCCGGCGCCACCTTCGGGCTGTACAGCGACGCGGCGGCAACGCAGGAGATAATCCGAAAAACCACCGGTACGGACGGCAAGGTAGTATTCGATGGCCTTGAAGCGGGTACATACTACGTTAAAGAAACAAACGCACCTGCGGGATATGTGCCGGATGCCGAGGTTCATGCCTTTACAATAGGCGGCGATGCTGCCGAAGCCGAATGGAAATATGAAGCGGCTATCGAAAACAGTCTCAGGCGCTACAAGCTGAAGCTGGTGAAGACCGACGAAACCGGCTTAAAGCCTCTTTCCGGCGCGGAGTTTGAGCTTACCGGAAACGGCGTCAAGCAAACCCAAAAAAGCGGCACAGACGGCGCTGTGGTATTTGAAGGCCTGCCCTTCGGCACGTATACAATAACCGAAATCGTGGCTCCTCCGGGCTATGCGCTGGCGGCGCCCGTAACCGTTACAATAGGCAGCGGCAACACCCCGGCGGAGTATACCGAGGATTATGTTGTGGATGCGGGGCAAGTGAGGGATACCCACACTGAGCTCACCGTATTGAAGTGGGATGACAACGGCACCACCCCGCTTTCTGGCGCAACCTTCAGAATAATGGCCGGGGATAAATACGTTATCGCCGCCGGCAGCGAGGGAAAGTATACGTACAGCGGACTTTCGGACTCCGCAGCTGACGCCACTCAGTTCGTAACGGGCGGCAGCGGCACTTTCATTCTCGAATACATTCCCATGGGCCGGTATACCCTTGAGGAAACAGCGGCCCCGGACGGATATATCATTGCAACGGACAGCGAGAATTTCATTATTGATGATCCCAAAACCAGCGTATCCGTCAAGAATACCCGCATTAAGGCAGCCCTTAAGCTGGTCAAGTCGGATTCAAACGGCAAGCTGCTGGAGGGCGTAAGCTTTGTCATGCGGGACAGCGCCACGGGTAAGTTCGTCGTCGCCAGCGGCAGCGACGGGGTATATGCCTATACCGGCCTTGGCGAAGAGGGAACCGAGCTTACCACCGACAGCCGGGGCGAAATAAAGCTGGACGGCCTGCTTTGGGGCACTTATTATCTGGATGAGACGGTTACTCCCGAAGGTCTGGTGCCGGAACAGGATATACCTGTTGTAGTGACTGCGACTAAGCACAATACCACTATCGCCTTGCCTGTGGTAAATGAGCTGAAGCTGGGCGAAATCAGCTTTGTCAAGCAGAACGGCGGCGGAGGCGTGCTTTCCGGTGCAGTATTCAAGCTGGAGCTTGTTGAAGGCACGGGCAACAGCTATTCTGTGAGCCGGCCTCTTTATGCCGTATCAGATACTGAGGGCAAGGTCAGCTTTACCCAGATTCCATACGGCGTGTACAAGCTTACCGAGTATCTGGCCCCGGCCGGCTATGAACTGAGCAAGGAGGTGCGGTACGTAAGCGTGGGCGGTGCAGCTGCCACCGAGGAAATTGAGCTCACGGCCAACCCCGGTGCGCCCTGGGTAAACGATACGACCCACAGGGAGGTTACCGTTAAAAAGGTGAGCGCGGACGGAAAGACGGAACTTTCCGGCGCCGTGTTTGAAGTGCTGGACAAGGATCAGCAGAGCATAGGCGAGGAAGGCATATTCATTTACGTAAACAAAGGTGAAACCAATACGGTACAGTTGCCCCTCGGCGTATACTATCTGAAAGAAACCAAAGCGCCGGACAATTATGTTCTGAATGAAACTCCCATACGCTTTGTGGTGACCGCAGAGGGCCCAAACGAAATAGTGGTAAAGAATGTCCCCTATACCGGCTCCCTTACAATAACGAAAAAGGACGCGGAAGATGGTGAAAAGTTCCTTTCCGGCGCTGAATTCAAGGTATACGAGCAAAACGATTATGAGACAAACGGAACAGATGCGACCGCGCTTTATACCGTTACCACCAATTCGGACGGGAAGGTTACGCTGACCGGCATACCCTTTGGCGACTATGCGGTAAGAGAAACCATGGCTCCCGCCGGCTATGAGCTCTCGGACGAGGTTAAGTATTTCAGCATTACAAATGCCGGCGAGGGCGGCAGCGCAAGCACAGAGCTTACCTTTGAAGACCAAAAGAGCAGGTATGCGCTGGGCATAACGAAGGTGGACATAAATACAAGGCAGCTTCTTTCCGGGGCAAAGTTTGCCGTATCCGGCAACGGTTTCTATGTGGAGGTCGCCGTGGGAGAAGACGGTACGGCCACGGTGGAGGTTCCCGTCATGGGCGTCTATTACATAACTGAAATCGCTGCGCCAAACGGATATACAATCGATCCCAAATCCTATTCCGTGAAGGTAACCGGCCATACGGCGGTGGGAGAGAAGATTGCCGCACAGTTCGTATCGGAGGATTATCCCACCGCCGTTAAGCTGAAAAAGGTGGATGAAAAGGGAGAGTTACTTGCCGGCGCCAGGTTCAGCCTTTATGGCCTTGACAGCGGGGAGGAACAGCCTGTTGCCCTGAGCGGCAGCAATGGGGCGTACGCTTACTCTGCCGGAGGCGGCGTGACAGAAATTGAAATTCCCGAAGACGGCGTTGAAATACTCGGCTTGCCGGCCGGCAGCTATTTGCTGCGGGAGACCGATGCGCCTGATGGCTATATGGTGCTGGGCGATATACCCTTCAGCGTTGACCCCGGCCGTTACGATGAGGCGTTGGAGCTGACTGCGGAGAACATGCCCCATCAAAAGGGCGTTGCAGTATGCAAGGAGGACAAAAACGGCGTGCGCCTTGCGGGAGCGGAGTTTGGCCTGTATACTGTGGGCGGCACCGATCCCGTTGAGACCGCGGTTACCTCTGCCGCAGGATATGCCGTATTTACCGGCCTTACCGTCGGCGAATACTTCATTAAGGAAATTTCTGCGCCCGCAGGCTATACGGCCATAAATACCGAGTATAAGTTTTCCATAGACGGCGAGGGCGTCCTTACGGGCGGGAACTTTGTTCAGCTCGAAGGGGAAGCTTTCTTTGTGCTCACTGTAAAGAACGACCCCGTAGAGCACAGCTTCAGGCTTTGCAAGGTCAGCGCGGCAAGCGATAACCTGACGCTTTCCGGTGCGGAATTCCGCATTATAGGTGAGGGCGTGAACCGTATATTTGTCACAGGGGAGGATGGCCTTACCGAAAACATAAGCTTGCCTATCGGCGAATATACCCTGACAGAGCAGAAGGCCCCTGCGGGCTATGTGGCGGACGGTACCGGGAGACATATACAGGTCACGACAGAGGGCGTGTATATTGACGGAATACTGCTTACAGACGAAGCGCCCGCCTATACGGTAAAGAACACGCCTCAGAGCTTCTGCCTGCGCATAGTCAAGCAGGACAAGGACAGCGGCATACCCCTTTCCGGCGTTGCTTTCAGCGTGACCGGGGCGGACGGCGAAAAGCACTCTCTTGTTACGGACGACCATGGAATGACCGAGACGATTTCACTTGCACCGGGCAAATACGCCGTGAGCGAGACCATTGCTGCGGCGGGCTATAATCTGCCTCTTACCGGATGGAGCTTTACGGTTTCAGAGGGCGCGGCAATGCAGGCAACCGGTGTTGAGGGGGCTGAAAAGTTTACGTTTGAAGGCGGATTGCTTACAGTTTGGCTGGCAAACGAGATGGTTGCCGGCAGCCTGAAGATATACAAGTTCGACGCCGATGACAAGGATGCGGCCCTTGAGGGCGCCAAGTTCGAGGTATTTGACAGCGAGAGCAAAAAGATACGCTTTGCCCTGAATAACGGAATTTACACCGTGTCCGATGCAACGGGGGCGGAGGAACGGCTTGTAACCAACGCAATGGGCATTGTGCTGCTGCAAAACCTGCCCTTCGGCGAGTATACCGTGAAGGAAGTGGAAGCGCCTGAGGGCTATGCCGTGAGTACGGAGGACAGTATCATAAAGCTTACCCGGCAGAGCGAGACATTGGCGCTGGAGGTCTCCAACAAAAGGATACTCCGCACCGTAACTGTGCTCAAACAGAGCGCCGGAGAGGAGCCTCAGGCGCTGGTCGGGGCGACGTTTGCCCTGTACTCAACTGCGGACGGCAGCAGAACCTTTATTTCCGAGGCTACTACCGGCTATGACGGCAGGGCGCGCTTTGCCGTGCCATACGGAAGCTATATAATCGTGGAAACAAGGGCGCCGGAGGGCTATGAACTGAGCGGCAGGGAGCCTGCCGAGTTTATAATAGACGGAAGTACTGCTGACGGCCAGGAGTTCCTCTATACTTTCTCAAACGAGGAAAGCCGCTATGCCATAGAAATATACAAGCACGATGCCGATGATGACGGCAAGGCGCTTGCGGGGGCCGAGTTCGCGGTTACCGACAGCAGGGGCTTTACAAAAACCGTTACCACCGGGGCGGATGGCAGGGCGGTGCTGGAGGGTGTCGCATATGACGACTACACCATCAGGGAGATAAAGGCGCCCAAGGGCTACCGAATCAGTGAGGAGACCTACAATATATCGCGCCGGGATCTGGTGCATGGCAAAGCCGTGGAGATAAGGGTGCCAAACAACTATATACTTGGCACGGTCAAGCTCAAAAAGGCGGACCATGAGGATCCTGCAAAGACGCTTGACGGCGCCGAGTTTATCCTTACGGATGAGCTGGGCAACAAGGTCAGGTGGGATGTTGAGGGCAATACCTATACACTGAATTCAAATGGCGGCACCGAGACTATAACCGCAGGCAGCGTTATCCTGGAAAAGCTCCCGGAGGGCAAGTATACCCTTACCGAGACAAAGGCTCCCGCGGGATATGTACCGCTGGACGAGGCGAGAGAGTTTTCCATTACGGCGGAAAATGCAGACGCGGGCCTGGAGATAGCTGTGGAGAACCTGCTAAGGCGCACCGCGGTAGGCATAATAAAAATAGACGAAGCTCAGCATGAGCTGCGCCTGAGCGGCGCTGAGTTTACTCTGTACCGCCTTAAGGATGGCAAGGAGGACGGTCAGGTTTCCGTTGCCGTCACAAACCACAACGGCATAGCCACCTTTACCGACCTTACCATGGGCTTGTACCGACTGAAGGAGACGAAGGCGCCGGATGGCTATAAGCTTTGGGATAACCCCATAGACTTCCAGGTGGACGAATACGGCAAGGTAAAGGTCGGAAGCCAGGGTACTGCGCTTCCCGAGGTAGGTCTGGTGTATACTGCCAGCGTTACAAACAAGGCTATTACAAAGGAGGTTACACTGAAGAAAGTTTCCGCCGTGGACGGCGCGGCTCTTCCCGGAGCTACCTTCCGATTTACCGGCGACAAGACCTACGATATCACCACCGGAGCTGACGGCACCGCAAAGGTGACTTTGACCTACGGAAGCTATATACTGCAGGAAATCATTGCGCCTGACGGCTATGTGCTGGATGATGCCAGGACGGCGGTGGTTGTGGACAGCTCGGGAATAAAGGTAAATGGCAAGGCTCAAGCCGGTCTTACCGTCACCATAAAGAACAACCCGGTGGAATACGGCGTTATTCTGCACAAGCAGGATTCCGTAAGCGGCAAGGCATTGGGCGGAGCTTCATTCGTTATTACCGGGGGCAAGACTTATACCCTTACAACTTATTCGGCGGGAAATACCGCTACGGTTTATCTCGCGCCCGGAACCTATGCGATATCTGAAACCCGGGTGCCTGACGGCTATGCTCGGCCGCTAAACGGCTGGACCCTTACGGTAAGGGAGGACGGACGCATGACGGTATCAGGAGGCGGCGCAAGCATTGCTTTCGCCTGCGGAATTACAATGATTGCCGTAGAAAACATACCCACCACTTCCATTCCTTTGTCCGGCCCTTCGTCCGACGACATTGCCAAAACAGGCCAGGGCGGCAACAGCGGACAGCTCCTTTGCGGTGCGTCGCTTATGCTGCTGTCCTTTGCGGGAATGCTTTTGCTGGTGCTTGGCAAAAAACGGGACGGACAGTACATAGAAATATAGCTCATATCGGGGGCGCTGCCATGGCTTTGTGGCAGCGCCTTTTTGTACAACGAAAACCACCGGCAGTGCCGGTGGTTCAGTTTGTCGAAAAAGCTCAGCTACGGCTGGGTTTTTTCTTGCAACTGTGGCAACATAAAGAAGGGTGATGCAAAATGTTGGAACGCAGGAAAATGGATCGAGATGCGATCGAGATCGTAGGAATAGACAGTCTGGTTTTTCAAGAGCATCTTCTGCGAAAAATAGACGCGGCAGTGAATTTTGAGAGGCTTTACGAAATGGTGGAGCCGCTGTACTGCGAGGATGACGGACGTCCAAGCATCGCCCCGGTGGTACTGTTTAAAATGGTTCTGGTCCAGCATGCCTTCCTTCTTTGCCAGCTTCTTTGCCGCCGCAAATGCGTCCTCGTTCTTTACCGGGAGCACTTCATCGTACACCTTCGTATTCAGCACATCCGGCACAAAACCGGCGCCAATACCCTGAATCTTATGGGAACCGCTTCGTCCTTCCGAAAGAACCGGAGAATCCTCAGGCTCCACATGAACAACTTCCACCAGAGGAGTGTTGCCGATTAACCCCAGGGTCCCTTTATAAATGTTTGCCATGATGTTTTTCCTCCTTACTGAATTGCTGCAAATCCGTTTTCCAGATCTGCGATAATATCATCAATATGCTCCGTACCGATGGACAGGCGAATGGTACTGGGGGTAATGCCCTGGTCGGCCAATTCCGCCTCGCTCAGCTGGCTGTGGGTGGTGGTAGCCGGATGAATCACCAGCGACTTCACATCTGCTACATTGGCAAGCAGAGAGAAGATCTTCAGATTGTCGATAAACTTCCATGCGGCTTCCTGCCCACCCTTGATCTCAAAGGTGAAGATGGATGCCCCGCCATTGGGGAAGTATTTCTCATACAGCTCGTGGTCAGGATGCTCAGGCAGGGAGGGATGATTGACTTTGGAAACCTGGGGATGTTTGGAGAGGTATTCCACGACCTTTTTGGTATTTTCGGCATGGCGTTCCAGCCGCAGCGAAAGTGTTTCCACGCCCTGTAGCAGCAGGAACGCATTGAACGGAGAGATCGCCGCACCGGTATCCCGCAGCAGAATTGCCCGAACGTAAGTCACAAACGCTGCCGGCCCTGCGGCGTCCACAAAGGAGACCCCATGGTAGCTGGGATTGGCCTCTGCGATGCGGGCATACTTGCCGCTGGCCTTCCAGCCAAACTTGCCGGAATCCACAATCACACCGCCCAAAGAGGTTCCGTGACCGCCGATGAACTTGGTTGCCGAGTGGACCACAATGTCTGCGCCGTGCTCAATGGGGCGGATCAGATACGGAGTCCCAAAGGTGTTGTCGATCACCAGCGGCAGGCCGTGCTTATGGGCAATGGCCGCAATGGCGTCAATGTCGGGGATGTCCGAGTTGGGATTGCCCAGCGTTTCCAGATAAACGGCCTTGGTGTTGGGACGAATTGCCCCTTCCACCTCGGCAAGATTGTGAGCATCCACAAAGGTGGTTTCAATGCCGTACTGAGGCAGGGTGTGGGCCAGCAGGTTGTAGCTGCCACCGTAGATGGTTTTCTGGGCAACAATGTGGTCGTCCTTCTGCGCCAACGCCTCGATGGTGTAAGAAATGGCGGCCGCACCGGAAGCAACGGCCAGCGCAGCGACACCACCCTCCAAAGCGGCAATTCTCTTTTCCAGCACATCCTGAGTAGAGTTAGTCAGGCGGCCGTAGATGTTGCCTGCATCGGCCAACCCGAAGCGAGCGGCGGCGTGTGCGGAATTGTGAAACACATAGGAAGTGGTCTGGTAAATGGGAACGGCTCGGGAATCGGTGGCGGGGTCAGCCTGCTCCTGACCAACATGAAGCTGCAGGGTTTCAAATTTATATTCACTCATAATCGTAATCTCCTTGTTTTGAAATATAATCGGTTTCAGCGGAATCCAATATTCCGGTTCTTAAAAAAACAAAAACCGGAAGCTTGTGATGAGCTCCCGGGCAAATGGCTGACAATATGCTGACCAATCAATCAAACACAGTGTTGAGGCGAACAGCTGCATGATACACGCAGACAAGCCCCCGCCATATGACATGCCCGGGAGTAAAACATTCGACAACACATGATGGTATTCACCTGATAAGCATTGTATCCGGTCATTACGATCGCCCCCTTCCTCGTTATCTCTTCAAAATCGGTTACAAGTAGAAGTATACTGCTATTAACCTACTATGTCAATAGGTTTAATGAAAAAATTGTTTGTCTCCCGATTGATTTGCCTATTGACCCCGTAGTACAATAGGTCAAGTGAGGTGAGAAACATGATTTCAACTAAAGGGCGCTATGCGCTCAGAGTAATGATCGACTTGGCGGAGCACAAAGGGGAAGGCTGCATCCCATTAAAAGATATTGCCGCCCGTCAGGAGATTTCGAAAAAATACCTGGAGATCATCGTAAAAGAACTGGTTCGAGGAAAGATGGTAACAGGACAAGGCGGTCATGGCGGCGGCTATGTTCTTTGCCGTGAGCCGGAGGAGTATGTGCTTGGCGAGATCCTGGAATGGATGGAAGGTTCCCTTGCGACCGTCAGCTGCCTGACAGAGGATGCACCGCCCTGTGCGAGAGCCGGAACTTGTAAAACACTTCCGCTGTGGAAGGAGTACAACCAGATCGTTCATGACTTTTTTTATAGCAAACGTCTGTCTGACCTTCTATAAGATGCTCCGCAGCACTTATTGATCTGTGTGCCTTATGCTGTAATGGGAACGAGGAGTTTGAAAAATAGGAACCGAGAACAGGTATGCCCATAGCTTGTTCTCGGTTCCTTCTTTTTATGTTAATTACTGTGTTTTAATCAATCGTCAGCGCCGATTTCATCTTTTTCACATATTCACCAATGTATTGCGGCGCATCTTTTCCGTGCTTTTCAAGCAGTTTGATGATTGCGGAGCCAACAATAGCCCCATCAGAAATTGTCGCCATTTTCTTTGCCTGTTCTGGAGTGGAAATGCCGAAACCGATAGCACAGGGAATATTTGAGTTTTCACGAATCACTTTCACAATGCTTGTAAGATCAGTTGTAATCTCGTTTCGTGTTCCGGTTACGCCGAGACTGGAAACAAGATAGATAAAGCCCTCTGCTTCTTTAGCAATCATGGCGATACGGTTTTCTGATGTCGGCGCAATGAGCGATATAAGCGCTACATCGTACTGCTTACAAATCGGCTGAAACTCTTCTTTTTCCTCAAAGGGCAGATCAGGCAGAATGAGTCCGTCAATGCCGATTTCTTTACATGCAGAGATAAATCGTTCCGCACCGTAGGAAAAAACGACATTCGCATAGGTCATAAAGACCATCGGAACAGTTACATCCTTGCGCAGTTCCCGGACAAAAGAAAAAATCTTATCTGTCGTAATGCCGCCGCTCAGCGCTCTCAGATTTGCGTTCTGAATAACGGGGCCTTCCGCTGTGGGGTCGGAAAACGGGATGCCAAGCTCAATGAGGTCCGCACCGTTTCCAGCAGCGGCACGAACGGCTGCGGCCGTGGTTTCCAGGTTGGGATCCCCGCAGGTAATAAAAGCAATAAAGGCCTTTCCGTTTTCAAACGCTTTTTTGATGTTACTCATGGATATCCTCCCCTCTGTAGCGGGCGATGGCTGCGCAGTCTTTATCACCTCTGCCGGAAATCGTAATAACGATAATCGTATCTTTCTCCATTGTCGGGGCAATCTTCATAGCATGAGCAACCGCATGAGCCGATTCGATTGCCGGAATGATACCTTCGGTCTTTGCCAGGTATTCAAATGCATTTACCGCCTCATCATCTGTGATGGGAACATACTCGGCTCTGCCAATATCGTGAAGATGCGCGTGTTCGGGGCCGATGCCTGGATAGTCAAGACCAGCGGAGATAGAATACACAGGAGCAATCTGTCCGTATTCATCCTGACAGAAATAAGACTTCATGCCATGGAAGATTCCGACTCTGCCAGTATTGACTGTAGCGGCTGTTTCGAAGGTATCAATACCTCTGCCTGCCGCCTCACATCCGATTAAGCGAACACTTTCATCTTCGAGAAAATGATAAAAGCTGCCGATGGCATTGGAACCGCCGCCTACACACGCGATGACCGCATCGGGCAGCCGGCCTTCTTTTGCAAGAATCTGTTCCTTGATCTCCTTGGAAATGACCGACTGAAAATCACGAACAATGGTTGGAAATGGATGGGGTCCCATAACAGAGCCAAGGCAGTAGTGGGTATCGCTGATGCGGGAGGTCCACTCGCGCATGGCTTCGGATACAGCGTCCTTAAGGGTTGCCGTACCGGTTTTTACGGGAATAACTTCAGCGCCGAGCAGGCGCATACGGTAGACGTTAAGAGCCTGGCGGATGGTATCCTCTTCGCCCATAAAGACCACACATTCCATCCCCATCAGTGCGGCGGCTGTCGCCGTGGCAACGCCGTGCTGACCGGCCCCGGTTTCAGCGATCAGCCGTGTTTTCCCCATCTTTTTTGCAAGAAGCGCCTGACCGAGCACATTATTGATCTTATGTGCGCCCGTGTGGTTGAGATCTTCACGTTTGAGATATATTTTTGCACCGCCGAGGTCTTTCGTCATCTTCTCTGCATAATAAAGCCGTGATGGTCTGCCTGCATATTCGTTAAAGAGCTCAGTGAGCTCTCTGTTAAATTCAGGGTCGTTTTTATAATGATTATACGCTTCCTCCAGTTCAATGACTGCATTCATCAGCGTTTCGGGAATGTACTGACCGCCGTGAATGCCAAAACGTCCTTTCCTGTTCATCTTTAACCTCCGATTTGATTAAATAATTCGTCTGCCGCAATGTGGGATTTAACACCCGGCGATTTCTCGATACCTGTCATTACATCGATTCTGTCTGCACCGCTTTCGGCAATTACCTTTGAGATATTGCCCGGTGTAATTCCTCCTGCCAGCATGACCGGAATCGGACTGCATTTTTTTAGTTCCTGAAAAATACGGATTGGGGTATCTTCCCTGGATGCCGCTGCATTTTCGGCACTTCTGCTGTCAACCAGCAGTTCCGCCACGCCCATCTCCGCAAAGATTTCAGACAGCTTATTCAAGGATGCTGTTCCAAATTGCTCCCTGCGTTTCTGTTCTGAGCAGGATATACTTCTGATTACCCGTATCCCTGTTTGTGACAAGGCCGATACAATGCATTTTGTCTGCTCCATGCTTTCGTTATGGTGGAGCTGGATATAGTCAGGGTTTAGCTCTTCTGCCAGAGCAATCACCTTTTCCGGCGAGCCGCCGGTTACAATACAGCTTTCACACCCCACAGGCACTTCACACAGAAGTTTCTTTGCCATTGAGCTTGAAATATTCCACGGTACATTTACGGGGTAGTCCACCACAAATCCGAGAATATCCGCCTGACTGCACGCTTGTATATTAGAAACAGACATCATGCCGCAAAGTTTCACACGTACCGAACGGCACAGTTTCCGGTAAAATGCGCTGGTATCCTCCGCTTTCAACAGTGCCGTTCCCACAAGTGCGGCGTCTGCGCCGGAATCTATTGCTCTGCGAACATCCGCAGGGGACTGTATCCCGCTTTCGCTGACAAGGAAGCATACCTCCGGCTTCATTGCCGCCAGTCGTTCGGTCAGTGACACAGTTCCATCGTCCTTTTCCAGGATACTGATATCCCGATTATTGACACCGACCAGTTCCGCACCGAGAAGAACAGCTTTTTGGAGTTCTTCCTCCGTATGCGTTTCCACCAGAACGTCCAGGCCCACGAATTTGGCTTCGTTATACAATTCGCGCAGTGTAAAATCATCCAAACAGGAATACATTAAAAGCACCGCTGATGCACCGAGCTCTTTTGTTTCACGTATCTCATCTTTTGTTCTCAGGAAATCCTTCCGAAGTACCGGGACACCAAGCGAAGCAATCTGTCGAAGTAAAAGCTTGCTTCCCCTGAAATTACATTCCTCGGTTACAACCGAAAGTACCGGCGCACCTGCTGCAACAAGTTCCCTGGCTATTGCAGCAGGTTCTCTGCCTGCGAGCAGATCGCCTTCTTTCGGGGAAAAGCATTTGATATCCGGGATGACAACATTTTTGTTTTTCTGTTTTTTTCCCTGGAGCGCAGTGATAAATTTCATACGAACGCCCTCTATTTCAAAAATGCATTGGAGTTAACAACAAGCTCGTCAAGCTTTTTCATCGCCAGGCCATCCTCTATGATCTGCCTGGCCAATGCAATGCCTTCTTCAAAATCATTGGCTTTCTCACCTACAATAAGTGCTCCCGCAGAATTCAGTACCACGGCGTCCTTCTGCGGTCCCGTGATCTCTCCGCTGAAAACGCCGCGGATAATTGCCGCATTTTCCTCCGGTGTGCCTGTTTTTATATCCTGAAGCGAGCAGCGGTTCATGCCAAAATCCTCGGGGCAGATTTCGTAGCTTTCCAGATTGCCGTCCTTCAGCTCCATTATTTTTGTCTTGCCCAGCAAAGATATCTCATCCAAACCGTCAAGGCCATGCACAAACATGGCCCGTGTATAGCCGATTTCCTTTGCCACATGAGCCACCTGCGGCAGAAGTTCCGGTTTATATACGCCCAACAGATGTCTGGGCGCAAAGGCGGGATTGATCAGCGGACCGATAATGGTGTAAAAAATCGTTTTGATGCCAAGCGCCGCTTCGGGCGGCAAAACCTTGCACATAACCGGGTGAAACAGAGGCGCGTAAATGAAGGCAATGCCGATGTCTTCAATCAGCTTTTCCGCCTGAGCGGGACTCAGATTGATGTTCACACCTAAGGCTTCCAGAACATCTGCGCTGCCGGACAGGCTGGATATGGAGCGGCTTCCATGCTTTGCGATGGGGATACCGGCAGATGCCGAAACAATGGCTGTTGCAGTGGAGATGTTGTAGGTACTGAGTCCGCCGCCTGTGCCGCAGGTATCCATCATCTCATGCTTAACATTCGGATGCAGCGGCACGCAAACCTTTCTCATCGCCTCGGCGATATAGGTGATTTCTTCCAGTGTGCTTCCTTTCATAACGAGAGCCACAAGGAACCCGGAAATCTGACCTTCCGTCAGCTCATCGTTATTGATAGCCTGAATTACTTCCTCAACTTCTGACTTCGTCAGGTTTTGACCGCAGGTAATCTTTTGCAGAATTGTTTTGTACATATTTGTTTCCTCCTAAATAAAATACTCCGTCGGCTTTCTGCCAAAGGAGCAAAAGAAAACGCCCTTGACAGAAATATTGTTTCTGTCAAGGGCGAATAAAAACACTATCCGCGGTGCCACCTTGATTCATAGGCTTACCCTATGCGCTTAGTAGGATACCAACATATCCCCGGCAAATGACGTCTGCCTGCAACGTCGCAGAATACTTTGTGAAAATCACATTTGACTGCGCCCTCAGCGGTCCATTTGACAACTTGTTTCATACCCGATTCTCAGCACCACGGGTTCTCTGTAAAGGCATCATTGCCGTTATCTCCGCTTCAACGGTTTGAATTATTTAATTCTAAATAAGAATAGCACAAAAAATGGAGTTGTCAAGAGTGGGAAATCATTTTATTCGCAATTTGGCTGCAAAACAATACAGTGTTGTATGGGAGAAAACACCCTTGACAAATCTCGTCTCAGCAGACCATGTTAATGCAGTACGCAAAGTCCAACCATTTTCCTAACCCGACCGTTTTCATTGACGATGGGTACAGTTGTCTATACCAATGATATTAATGGTCGCTAATGTCTGGGTTTTTCGTTATTCTAAACACTTTTCCGCTTCAATGCAAAAGGACAGACCGCCCAACCCTTTTTCGGATTGTCAGTCTGTCCTTTTATTGATTCATTCTGAAACGACTCCGTTTTTTTGCTGCATAAGGCAGGTATCAGGCTTTCGAAAGAAATTCCGCTTTTTTCTGCTCAAACTCTTCGTCTGTTATAATGCCGCGTTCGTAGAACCGTTCTTGCTGCTCATCCATATAAATCTTCAGGCTCTTCATTACTTCAATATCATTGCTTTTCTTATCATCTTCGATGTTTACTCTCCTCTATGATACTCGGCAACTGTAGTGGATTCCCCGTGAATTGTTTTTGAAACTTCGCCAAAAAACACCCATCCCAAGGATTCCATCATAGGCCTAATCGCCTTGCCCCGAGCAATATTCTCTGTGCAACAAGCATACGGCTTTCCATCTTGAATTTCGATAACAATATCCGATGTGATCTTCTCCATATTCCGTTCCTCCGTTTCCATGGTAGTATTATTACACTTAGTAATTGTTGAATTTTTGTCCTATAGAAGAACCCCATAGTCCTTATTTACCAATTGAATCATAAAATATCTTATTCAATTCTTGCAAAGTGGGATCATTCACCTTATTATTATAATCTTCCAGAAACTGTTCTTCGGTTATCCACAGCAAAGGTTCTCCAGATAGTCTATCACGAGCAATCACTATCTTCCTTCCCTCGTCGTCTTTTTTGTCCGACAGAAGGCAACCCACGATATAGAGTGCTACCAGGAGAAGTACAACCGTGATCTTAATGACTCGTTTATGTTCCATATTAGGCTCCTTTCAACAGCTTTTATTTAAGTTCTAGACTAGATGGCAGGATACATTGCCAAGGTAGTAACGACGGGCTCGATACCTGCAGCGTCTGGCAGAGGAGAAAGGGGTTGCGCTTGCCACCATCGCAGCGAAGAGCGGTTTGGGGGACTATGTCTATAAACTGTGGAACGGGAAAAGGCAGCCGACCCGCAGCGGCGTGATTTCGATTGCATTTGCCATGGGTTTATCCCTGGAGGAAACGCAGCGGCTGCTCAGAACGGGAGGCTTTGCGGGGCTGGATCCCCGCCGTCTTCGGGACAGTGCCCTGATATTTTCCCTGGAAAAGGGATATAGCGTTATGGAAGCGAACGAATTGCTGGATGAAATTGGAGAAAAGCTGTTATGAGCCGCAGAAATGACTATTTGCGCTGGAGTAAAAGCCAGGACAAAATATATTTCAAACAGGACAAAACCGGGCGAATCACAAGGGTGGTCAAACGGTTGGATCAGTCGCTTTTGCCGATTTACCAAAAACTATCCCGGGTCAGGTCGCCTTATTTGCCGCAGATCCTGTCCATCGGAGAACCGAAGGATGGGATAATAGAGGTGGAGGAGCAATATGTTGAGGGCGAATCCCTTCAGGAACGGATGGATACGCAAAAAACGCATTCCTACTCGGAAGCCCTGCAGTGTTTTTTGGATATTGCGCAGGCGCTTAAAACGCTCCACTCGCTGGAACCGCCCGTGATTCACCGGGACATCAAACCTTCGAATATCATAAAAAGCAAAGCCGGGATGTATGTTTTGGTGGATTTTGATGCGTCCCGGCTTTTTGACACAGGGCAGGATAAGGATACCCGCATTGTGTTAACCCCGGGCTATGCTGCGCCTGAGCAATACGGGTTATGCCAGAGCGATGGAAGAAGCGATATATTCTCGCTTGGCGTTACCATATACGAAATGTACAGCGGCCGGCCGTTTCATCCGGATGAACCCCGGCTCAAAGGGGCATTGGGGCGGATCATCACAAAATGCACGGCCATATCACCCAGAAAACGCTATCAGAGTGCCCAAAAGCTGATTTGCGCATTGCAGTATACGCAATTGGAAAAGAAGTACAGAACGGTTTGGCTTGCTATTGGTCTGCTGGGGCTCCTTTGGGCAGGTTGCGCACTGTATGGCTGGAAAACGGCTGCAATCCCCTGCACCTGTACGTTGGATGTAACGCAGTTTACCACAAACATGGACGGCCTTCAGATGCAGGAAGGCGATGCGCCCATCGAACTGGAACTTGCAATAACGCCCCAGATTGATCGCAGCTTGTGCCGGGCAAAGCATCATGCGGAAAACGTTGAAATAACGCTTATTAATGTGGCGCGCTCCAACCCGGAAGGGATCGGGATCGGGATTGACCATGTGAACCGCCTGACGTTTTACCGGCCGGGCAGGATCTGGCTCTCCGCCTATATTCGCTTCAACCATCGGGAATATTATATTGATACCTTTGAGCAGATGATCGGCTCTCCCCGCTGCACCTGTGTAGCGGATATGGAAAGGGTACGGCTCTATCCCCGCTATATTGTGCTGGAGAATGACCAGCCGATTCAGACGCAGATCACTTTGGACTATTCCGATGCAATCCGGCGCGAAAATTGCCCGGCGGAAGAGCATGCCCCCGATCCAACGGAATATCTGGAATGCTTTCTCGACGGCGGCGCACAGCAGCGGAGGACGGCGTATCTTACGCAGCAGGGCGTTCTTACCGCATACAAGCCGGACTGTTTCAAAATTTCCATGCGGGCGATGTATAATGGCAATATAGGCGGCCGTGGCGAGGTGTTTTATACGCTGAGCGAGGATATGGCGGATACATTTATTCCGATGATTGAGGATAGCTGCAGAGACGGCTGCACCTGTGGTCTAGATGCGGATAAAATCGCTTTATCCTGCATGGAAATGGACACAGGCGATGGCGGCAGGCAACTGCAAATCATGATGGACGCATCCAACGCTTACCGGCGTGAGGGCTGCACAGCCGACGAACACAGCGTACTGGGCGACCGCCTGATCAGCCACTTTATTATCCGAGAAAACAACGAGCAGATGGAATATACCGAAAACGGGCGGATCCTCAACGCATCTGCTAGCGTAGTTCCTGTTTCGTTCTTAACCAGCTTCAACGGAGCATTTTATGAAATAGAGCAGAGCTTGGAGTTAACCGTTGAATCAGCAAAAGGCTGAGGCAGGCTTGATTCATATTGCCATATACATTATCAAAAGAAAGGTGCACGGCATGAATAAGAAACGCTATCTGGATTTGGTTCAGGGTTCCATCATGGGTCTTGCTGTTGGCGATGCGCTAGGCGTTCCTGCCGAGTTCATGAGCCGCGAGTCGTTGCTGAAAGACCCGGTTACCGGCATGCGCGGAGGCGGTGTGCACGGGCAGCCTCCCGGAACATGGTCTGATGATACCAGCATGACGGTTTGCACGATGGAATCCTTGGTGCATGGCGTTGATTACGATGATCAAATGAAAAGATTCACAGAATGGATGATGAATGGCGCATATTCTGCCCGAGATGAGCTGTTTGACATCGGGAATTCCACAAAAGCCGCCATTTTCAAGTATGCGCACGGATATCCCCCCCTTGAATGCGGCGGTCTTACAGATAACGCCTGCGGCAACGGTTCACTCATGCGCATCATGCCAACGATATTCTATCTTATCGGGCAAAATAGAGGAAAAGGGCTGTTAAGCCTAAGCGATGCAACGGCTCGCGCCATCCATGATGCGTCCAAACTGACCCACGCACACAAAACCTGTCTGATTGCCTGCGGCATCTACGCTTCCGTAGTCTTTTGGCTGCTGCGTGCCGGCGATCCATATGACGGCTGCAAGATCGGCATTCGTGATGGATTGGACTATTACCGAAAGGATCCGGAATTTACAAAAGAAGCAGTTGCATTTGAGCGGCTCACGGAAATCGAAACGCTCCGGGAAACGGAGATCAATAGCAGCGGTTATGTCGTGCATACGCTGGAAGCTGCGCTATGGTGTGCGATGAATACCGGCGGCTATGCTGAATGCGTTTTGAAAGCCGTTAATTTGGGTCATGACAGTGACACCACAGCAGCAGTGGCCGGAGGGCTTGCAGGCTTATGCTATTTGGAAAGAACAATACCGATAGATTGGCTGGGTCAGCTTGCGAAAAAGGTTTACCTTGAAAACTGTTGCCTGCGTTTTGCCCATGCGTGTTGGCCTGATGATTAAACTCTGCATCTAAATTGACCAGTAACACCAACATTGCCGGTCAATTTAGATGCAGGCACGAAAAACCCAGACAATGTCTGGGTTTTTCGCTATTCTAAACACTTTTCCGCTCTTTCAGTTTGCCGTAGATGCAGCGAAACGTTTCACAGAATACCGCCCTATATAGGCTCCCGGATCCGACTTATCATTGGTTTTAGGGGCTTTTTACGCCCTTTCAACGATCATTTTCGCCGTTTTCAATTACATTCCCATCCCCCAAATTCATGGGATACACCACCGGTGCTTTGGGTACGCCGACAGACACCGTCACCTATGCCTACGACAGTACGTGGAAGGACAAGCTCGTCAGCTATGATGGCGAAGCCATCACCTATGACGAGATCGGCAACCCGCTCAGCTACCGGGGCTACACGCTCTCCTGGCAGGGCAAGCGTTTGCAGAGCCTGAGTGGCAACAGCACAACGGCGAGCTACACCTACGACGAGCAGGGCGTGCGCAGCAGCAAAACGGTAAACGGCGTTACGACCACGTTCAGCTACAACGGCAGCCTGCTCATGGCGCAGGTGCAGGGCAGCGGTTCTAGCCAGGTCAAGCAGCTTTATTCCTACGACGCCAGCGGACAGCTTATTTCCGTCAACTACAACGGCACAGAGTACTATTATCTGCGCAACGGGCAGACGGATATTGTCGGCCTTATGGACGGCAGCGGCACAAAGATGGTAGAATATACCTACGATGCGTGGGGCAAGCTCATCTCCGCCACCGGCACCTTGGCAACTTCACTGGGCGCAGACAATCCCTTCCGTTACAGAGGCTACTATTACGACACCGAAACCGGGCTGTACTACCTCATGGCACGGTACTACGACCCCGAGGTTTGCAGGTTCATTTCTGCGGACGTTTACATGTCCACCGGGCAGGGTGTGCTTGGCGGAAATATGTGGGCGTATTGTGGGAATAATCCGGTAGTACGTCTTGATCCATCTGGCTATGAGTGGTGGCACTGGGCACTTGGCGCAGCTATCGTTGTGGCATGTGCCGTAGCAGTAGTAGCAACGGCCGGGGGAGCTTTAGGCGCTGCAGTTGCAGTATCTTGTGTGGCAAATGGGATCGCCGCTGCAACGACAGCTTCAACCATTGCAGCAGGAGCTTTTATTGGCTCATCTCTTGCTTTCGGAGCATGTGCTGTCAGTGCAGCTTCTACATCTTCCTCGGTTAGCGATTTTATGGATCAAGGTAACTGGGGAACCGTAATAAGCACTGCTGGCGGTGGAGCACTTGGCGCATCTCATGGATATTCTTTGTCACGAACTATTCCCAGAGATGATCCAGTGCCTCAAAAAGCCAAAGACACTTATGATTATGTAACAAGTCACAATGGTAATCCTAAACCTGGGTATAAGGGCGGTCGCACCTATGTCAATGATGGAAGAAGTGGATCTCAGATACTGCCGACGAATACAACATATAGAGAATATGATGTTAATCCATATATAAAAGGTGTAAACCGTGGAAGCGAACGGTTAGTTATCGGGGCGAACTCTACAGGATGGTATACAAAAAATCATTATCGTACGTTCATTCAAATTAAATAAAAGGAGTGTTCAAACAATGATAACGAAAAAGCAGGGTACGTCTGATGATGCTTACTCCGAATTTTACGCTAATAGCCATATTGAAGGAAGATACTCCGCCTATATTAGAGGAGCAAGATGCAGGAGCGTTAGCGATTTTTTTAAAGAGTATTCAGCAGCATTTCAATTTCCGGCCTACTTTGGAGAGAATTGGAACGCATGGGATGAGTGCGCTTGTGACTTGGATTGGTTGACGTTTTCATCTATTGCTATAGTGATTGATGGCTATGATAGGATGTTTTGTATGACTGAACACCCTACAGATGAAAAACTGCACTTTGAAGAATGTCTATCCAGGATGCATGAGTACTGGGTAGAAGAAGCGATGATTCCATGCGAAATAATAATTTTCTCTGAACATAACAAGTAAATAAGTGCAAGGGGCCAGCTTGTGATTCCTGCAAACTGGCTCCCATTATAGCTAGTTCGGAGGATTTATATGGAGTGTTATGCAGAACAAAGCCTGCTCATAAAAATTATAATATTTGTGATTGCATGGTTGATAATCGCAATTTTAGGAAAGATTTCTGTTCCACAAATACCAATCCCCAAATGGCTGAAAACTTTTTTTGCGGATGGTTTAAGGGGAATTCTTTTGGCTTGCCATGGATGTTTCTGCAAGCTGGAAATTATCTGTTGTTCCTCATCTATGCCCTCGGCGACGTATTTCATTATACTTCCCGTTTGCCAGCCTCATTACCCGACTGGATTTGGTTTATATTTGCATCTTTATTCACAGTGTGCGCGATAATTTCAGCTATTATGATTGCAATCGAAGACGCAACAATTTCTATAAGAGGAAGAAAAAAGGCAAAAAAGATAAACCAATACGGGAGCTTAAAGCGGAAGCGTAATAAACGGAGTATTTACAGGGATAAATATTAAAAACGTTTGGAATGTACTCCGATGCCAACGGCGATGCAGTTAGCGTCAATTACAACGGTACGGAGTACTTCTACCTCAGAAACGGCCAAAATGATGTGGCCGGCCTTATGGACGGCAGCGGCACAAAGATGGTAGAATATACCTACGATGCGTGGGGCAAGCTCATCTCCGCCACCGGCACCTTGGCAACTTCACTGGGCGCAGACAATCCCTTCC